>VFQN01002045.1_pt1 | contig 32175 bp, 49 predicted proteins | sample 3512371 | NCBI WGS metagenome assembly VFQN01 (sample SAMN10412370, study PRJNA504923) | tailings metagenome | isolation source: Replicate 2 from Balatoc abandoned mine | place: Philippines: Itogon, Benguet | collected 2017-08-28 | reverse complement strand
CAATCTCCGGGACCAGGGGTGACCCGCCAATCCAATCTAGTGTCACCCTCTGGTAGGCTGCTGAACAAGTCAGGTCACAGGCTGGAATCATACTGCGAAACTTGCCCCATACGTTACAGTACAATGCTGCAGCAATGCGTAGCGACACACACCAGCGACCCAGGCCACACCCTAGACCAGGTGGCCACGGCAGGGGCTGAAACGTGCGATCCCGCACAGATCCCGACGCCACCCAGTAAAATGCTGTGTCCTTTGGACACCACTGACACTCGCCGGCAAGACCAAGTTCCGTGCAAGGCGCCTCGGCTTGTGTTTTTTCGTCTGGTGTAAACTGACACTCGCCATTATGTTCAGTCAGTGTGACGCACATGGTCAAGAGACAGAGTCACGTGCCATCTGGGTAACCCGGCTGCAAGGCAACTGGTTTAGCAACCAGTCCAGCTGACGCCATTGTGGGCGCCACAGCCTCCTACGCCTCCAGCTCAAGCACGCCAAGCAGCCTGGGGAAGGTTGAGGGGTGATGTGGGGATGTGGAGAGGGACTGAGCAACCAAATGGGTGGCAGGGCAGCAACATGTGCAGGCTGCTCGAGCAGCAGAGTCAGCTCATTCCCCTTGCTGCTGGCACAGTCCCTGGCCACCTCATGCATACATTGTACACCGCGCACTGGCTGCAGGCCGCCATAAGGAGAGGGGCGGCGCGGCGACGCACACACCTTCGCGAGAAAGGCGACGATGGATACCGCCAGCAGGCCGAATGCGAGCTTCTGCCCCCTCTCTGCAGCCCGCGCACGCTGCTCCGCCTCCCGCGCGCGTTGCTCGGCCTCCCCCTTGAGCTGCTCGGCCTCCCGTGCGCGCTGCACCGCCTCCCGCACGCTCTTCTCGGCCTCCCGCACGCTCTGCTCGGCCTCCCCCTTGAGCTGCTCGGCCTCCCGTGCGCGCTGCACCGCCTCCCGCTCACGCTGCTGCGCCTCCCGCACGCTCTGCTCGGCCTCCCCCTTGAGCTGCTCGGCCTCCCCTGCGCGCTGCACCGCCTCCCGCTCACGCTGCTGCGCCTCCCGCGCGCGCTGCTCGGCCAACCTCATGCGCTGCTCGGCCTGCCGCGTGCCCTGCTCGGCCTCCCGCGTGTACTGCATTGCCTCCCGCGTGAGCCGCTCTGCCTCCTGCCTGAGCTGCTCCGCATTCGTCGCGCGCTGCTCCGCATTCGTCGCGCGCTGCTCCGCTTCCAAACGCATCTGGTTCAAGAAATCGCTACCAGTGTCCGACGATCGCCCAGTGGAGGACATTCTTGCCCTGTGCTTATCCTGATCAGTGGCGTCCCGCTCCCAATTACGTAACTGTTCTACAAAGTTGAAATTTGATTGGACGTCCTCCTCTACTGTCGGCAGCAAAGGAGGTCCACGTCGGTGCGGTTTGCCACGCAGGCGCCATCGTTTGCATCCGCTTTGCATGGGCAAATCGAAAATGTCGGCGGAGTTGCGCAATCGCTATTTAATTAGACGTATGCTGTATCGCGCAAGAAGGGGGCGTACGGGCGTTTTCCACTACACAGTGTACCACGGCAAGACTGTCATCGGCTTGATCAAGAGTTATGTGTATGATCATTGTCTTGTTGTGCCCGCAGGGGCACCCGCGGCCAGAGCAAGGGCTCATGCCATGGCATGGCAGAGTTCATGCCCTGTATTGTAAGGCAAGGGCGCCACGACGTCTGCAGTCATAAGCCATTTGCAGTCATCAATTAAAGCGTGCATGACACGAACTGGGGCAAAGGAAAGGTCCATGTTCTAAGCGACAGAGGCATGCAAGACTGAGCGCCGATATTTGAAGCAACAGCACACTGTTCTGGAAACAAAGCTGAGGAAAACTTAGTGCGCTGCCATTGAGCAGCGTTCACGCTTAGTGCGCTTTGCGGGGGTTGATGCTGGTGGTCGAAAGGTTCCGACAGCCCGAGACGTCGCGCGCTTCATCGCCAGGGCACAAGCCTTTCAACGTGCTAAGTATGATAGTTGGGAACGTTTGGCTTGGTCGTTAGTGTGCTCGCTCTGAAGTTTGGCGAACCCGGCCGTGGTGTAGAACGGGCGCCCATCATGCCCCTCAGAGAGCATTGCTCTTATGCCGCGTACACTGCAACGGGTTTTTAGTTGATTGCAACTGCATTAGCATAGTCCAGCGTGTCAGGGGGGCCCCGTGGGGGGCTCTTTATTGTCAGGCGCTGACCTACACCTGGCCGGCGGATTTTCCGCGCACCTGGGGCACACATAGTACCGTTTGATTGCGGTACCAAGATACTGCTTAAACTGTATCTAGGGAGGCGGATGAAAGGAAGGGGGATGCGCAGGAAGAGGAGGATCGAGGATGTGGCGGAGGAGGGGAGGAGCAAGGGGATGGAGCTTTGGCGCGGGGGGAGTACCGGTAACCACGCAGTTGATTGACTGTCAGGCAGCCTGTTATCTGACGGGGCTTCCCCGTTGCCTAGCGGGTTTTCACCAAACTGTCAGGACACGTGTCAGTATCCACACGCTTATAATCAGGTTCAAGCTATTCTGTGGTTGCGTGGCAGCGTGCGTACCGGTATGCAATGCGCGATCGGCCTCCATCTGCATTTGGCCTCTGGAAGGCGTGTCACAACACGGCTCGTCCCCTTTCTGAACGTGATTCAGGGTGATTGTTGTGCGATGCTGAGCCTGGAGATGAGCGCGACCACTCCACGCGGTCCACGTGTCCAAAAGCTAACCAGGGATAACGCTCTCCTGCAGCCAAGCCTTACTCCTAGGGTTACCCAGGTTACGGTATTGTCACCCTCTGGTTCTAGCGTACCCTCTGGTTCCCACAGGCTCTACGACTTCCCTCTGGTTCCCTTGTCCCTTGGTCTCTTTTGGCCTTTTCCCTTGGTCCTGTTCTGTGGTGTTTGGTTTCAGGTCCGCTTCGTACGCCAAGTCGCCAACCGGCCAAACAGGAATATGCATCGTACAGCAAAAAAAAGCAAGAGTGGAGTTCACGAGCTTTAAGCACTCACACGCCTTTGCACCAGACCACCCAGCTCACGCCCTCGTACATTTTGACCCAAACAGGTAGGATTGCGCCTACCGCTCACCCTGCCTTCACGCCAACCAATTCACGCAAAATCAGAGCAGCACGCCGCCACACGTGTCCTCTTGGCACCTACCCCTCTCCCTCCACAACCCCAAGCCCTCCCCCTCACCGCCCGTCCCACACCTCACACCCCGTCCCCCCTCCCCTCCTCCGGCACGCCCGCTTGCTGCCCCTCCTCCCCCGCCACCGCCGCTGCCCCTGGCCCTGCTGCGGCCCCTCCTCACTCGGAAAACCGTTGGCAGAGGCGGCGGGCCCCTTGACGGCCCTCACCTCAAGCCCCCTGCTTCCAGCCCTTTCCCTGCCCCTCCTGCTTGCTGCCCCTCCTCCGCCGCCGCTGCTTCCTCCTGGCCCTGCTGCTGGCCCTCCGCACCGGGGGTGGCGCTGGCGGTGGTGGCGGGCTCCTTGACTGCTGCCAGTAGCTTATCCAGGGCGCCGCGCAGCTCGTCCATGTCGTCCGCCAGGGGGCCCAGCTCGGCCGTCCAGCAGCGCAGGAAGCGGTGCTGCTGGTCCAGCTGCAGGCAAACATGCACATATACAAGGGATGTTGACGGCCGCTGCGGCTTTTGTCATTAGCTTGGCAAAACACAAGGGATGTTGCAGTGCAAGCGTACTGGGCCTGGTAGCCCCAAGCTGCACAATGACTTTCATATGTACCGCGCAAGCCCCATATACGGTAGGCCCGCTGTGCCCAACAGCGGTGCGGAGAACTGAAACTCCACACGGTAGCTTCCTAGGTTACGGTCTTGTAGGCGTTCCACGTGCTCTGCGGCTAGGCACCGCAACGGACGCACGACACGCGCCAACTCGCCCACGCGAACACACCCGTCTCCGCCCAAGCCCCGACGCCCAGAACCCTTTCCCCACGGCCCTCCCTCCAAACCTCACCCCCACGCCCATTACCCACGCCCACCCCCACGCCGCCCCCCACCCACCTGCTCCAGCTTCTCCGGCAGGCCCCCGCTCTGCAGGATCATGGCCACCGCCGCCAGCGTGCTGTGCTCCGTCAGCGCATCCCTCGCCCGCTGCAGCGCCTCCGATGCCTTCGCTGCCGCCGCCGCCGCCACCGCCACCTCCCCCTTATCCACCCCCCCCCCCGCCCCCGCCGCCTGCCCCGACCCCGCTGCCCCCGACCCCTTCCACGCACTCCCCACCAGCGGCAGCCCCAGCCGTGACGGCCCCATGCTGCTCCCGCCCCCTAACTTCCCTGGTAAGAACCGCCTGAGCTTGCTACCACCACCGCTGCCCCTGCTGGCGACACTGGCATTGCTGGCGACGCTCTGCCGGTTGATGGATATGGTCATGGTACCCGTCTGCGGCGGTTCCGTCACCGATGTCACAAAGGGTGAGACCTCGTCGTGGCTTACGGCCCGCGGGCGGGCCAGGGCGCCATCGGGCACAGAGGCGGCCGAGCGTATCCGTATCCGCTCGGGTGGGGGTGAGGGCGATGCGGCCGCTGGTGAAGGGGCCGCGGCCGGGGCGGCAGGTAATGTGTGCATGGGGACTTGCGGCACGTGTGCCGCCATTGGCGTCAGCTGCGCGTCAGAGTCCATGAAGACGCTGGGCACAGCGTACGGGTCCGCGGCCTCGGCGCCAGGATCGCCACCAGCACCAGCACCAGCATCAGCATCAACAGCGGCAGCAGCTCTCGTGCCGGAGCTAACCGTGCCGGAAGCATCAGCAGCGGCAGCTGCATCCCCGCTGCCGCCCTCGCCCTGCTCCGTCCCCTCCCCCACCGGCCGGGGCCCTGAGGTGCTGCCTGCGCCGCCAGCGCCGTGACCGCCCCCCTCCCGCGTCGCCCGGATCGCTTGCAGCACCGCCCCCTGCAACCTGCCACCACTCCCGCCCTCCGGCCCCTGCGGCAACTCCGAGCGCTCCCTTACCGCGACCGCCGCAAAGCATGCCCCCTGTGCTGCCTCTTCTTCCCGCGGCGCTGCCTCCTCCGCCTCGGCCAAGCTGTACAACGACCCCTCCCTGCCCGCCCTCACGCTCCCTTCCTCCACGCTCGCCTCACTGGTCCTCCTATCCAGTGCACCGCTGCCCTCGCTGGCCTGCCGCACCACGCCCGCGCCCGCCCCTGCCCCCTGCCTGCCCATCTTGGCGGCCGCGGACGCCATCGCGGCCACACTGGCTATCGACCGGCCAGCAAAGGAGGTGGACGAGCGGCGCTGGGTGACGCTGGGGTCGCGGCTGCCGGGGGCGGACGGGCCCCCGTGCTGCTGCTGCTGCTTCGCTCGTGCCAGGGCGGCAAAGGCCTCCCCCATGTGCCGCCGCACCTCGGCGATGTCCACCTCCAGGCTGCCCTCGCTGCGGTGCAGCTGCTCTATGATCTTATCCATGGCCGTGGAGTACCTGGAACGGAAAAAACAGACTGTCAACATGAGGTTGCAACAGTTCGCGTGATTGCGGAGTGCAGCAGCTTTATGACCTTGTCCACGGGGAGGGGAAGAGGGTTGACGTGCGGGAGGAAGGAGGTATCGGTGATACCGTTAGTAACAGTTGTGCAGTATTTCCGTAAGTTCAAAAGCGTGCGTATGAGCCCGCGGCAAAGTAACATCAACAAAAGGATGTGCTTGTTGGAGGAGCGGGAGAGGGACAGCAGTAATGATTTGCTGTGCTGGGCTGTGCTGGGCGCTGGGAAGCTTGGGTCGGGGCGACTGGGGGTGCAGAAGACGACGCGTGCAACTTTAGCCGGGACCATTAACCCCCTGAATATGTGATGACCGCCAGGCGTCTTCAGCTGCTCAATGGCAAGGTATCCTCGCACTCACTTTTGCAGGCCGCGCTGGAGCTTGAGGAACTTGGGCCACACCTGGTGGCTGCGGCTGTTGGCGGAGGTGAAGCCCTTGAACTGCTCCCACCTGGGTTGTGGGATGGAAGGGAAGGGTACAGTAGCGGCAGAAGCACGCAGCAGGGTTGCAGGAGCACAGCGCCCGTGGTTTCCCGTGGCTTCTGCTTGCTATGGCACTCCTGGCGCACGAGCAACCGTCGCCCCTGAGCACACCGCCCAGCTAACGGCCCCTTACATGCAGCAGCCAGATGATCGTAGAACGAGCAAACCCGCGGCCGTGAACATCCCGTAGGAGAAACCCGCCAGCGGGGTCTGCCATGTAGCGGCACATCGCCCCCCATGCTTCTGACAGTGTGCCTCTCACGCGTTCTGGAGTTATGCAGTAGTGGCTATGGACTCCTAAAACACTGTGTGCTGACCTGGTGCTGAAGTTGCCGCCCAGCACCGCGATTGGCAGCGACACGATGGCCATGCACATGAGCATCATGATGCCCGCCAGGAACCTGGGGGAGGAGCGAGGCAGGCAGGAGCCGCATGAATGTAGAGGCCCTCGGCGGAGGGACAGGGAGCACGACGTGGCTGGACAGTGGAGTAAGCGCAGAGCGCCAGGGCGGCGAGGGATTACGGCATGACAGCAGGCTCTTGGCCGGTCGGGGCCTTGCACGCTGAGTAAGGGCAGCTGTCGTGAAGGTACACTACGCAAGTATGTAGTACACCGGTTCACGCGTACATGTTGTTGTTGGTGTGCCGGTTGTTGGTATGCACTCTGCGATTTGCGGCAAAGGTGGCCACCCACCTGCCCCATGGCGTGACGGGGTACAAGTCGCCGTAGCCGGTGGTCGTCAGCGTGGTCTGGGAGTAGTAGATACCCTGTGGGGCGTGACAGCGGGGCGAAAGAGGTGGAGCTGGGGTTACCAAAGCGCCCACGCGCACGCATGCAGCATGCGCCAAGTCCCGCGGTCATTGTTTTGCAATCCAGCTATGTCAGTGTAGTTGACACAGCTGGATTGCAAAACAGTCCAGTTGTTTTGTAATCCAGCGTTGACGCACGTTTCAGCAAGCCGTCATGCTGTGGCACAACGGCAGGTACTCTCGCCCGCTCGCGAGGAGCACACGGAGTGTTGTTGAGGGTGTCAGGCCCCACACAGGTACGCGGCCGGGGGCATGGGGTACCGTAACTAGTACAAAACGGAAAGCCGTGTCGTTGGACGAGTCTGGGGGTCTGTGGTATGCGCACTGGGTACCTACCCACCTGCGGTATGCTGTCGAGGGCAGGGGAGTAACCGCGGAGCGGCGAAGTGGCAAATGGAGACCATCGGCGGAGGGCAGGGGAGAGCAAGTGTCTCTCCCTGGTCGAGGGTGTTAGGTCTGCGCACGGGCTATCTACCCACCTGCGGGATGCTGTCGAAGGTATCCGGCTCCACGAAGTAGAAGACGGTCCCGAACAGCACCAGCAGCACCACCAGCAGGAACACGAGCATGACCAGGATGTCGGCGGAGGAGGAGATGGTGTCCACCACCAGGCTCAGGTGGCGGATCCTGGGTGGGGAGGGTACGCGTTGAACGCGAGGAAACCGTGTAAGACGTCAGGGAAGCACGGAAACACTGGTGCCTGCACGCGAAGAGGATCCCTGGATGGGGAGGGTGCAGCCGGTGTGGAGGGTGACCGCGGGTGAGGGATTACTAACACAGCCTAGCTTGAGCAATGAAAAGGGCCAGCAACCACCACCAGGCTCAGGTGCCGGATTCTGGAGTGAGGCACCGGAAGGTGGAGACGGTGGAGGGCGAACCAGGCAGCCTGTGATCTAGCCTAGTATGCACTGACAAGCTTGTCTTAAGGCCAGCATACATGACACGGCCAGCAGGCACCCGAAGTCGAATGGCGGATTCTGGGTGCTGCGGAGGATGGCACGGCGGTGGGGATCGCAGGGCGTAGCTATCGGCGTATGATGAACCGGATGTGCCATTTTCATTGCGTGTAGGCTACCGGTAGGCTACTGCATGCCGAGGTGTGCGTGAGAAGCAGTGGCGAATTCCGCCGTGAGACGGGGCCGCAGCAGGCCGCAATCCAGCCAGGGCGCTCACTCTCACCTGGGTATGGCCTTGACCATTCGCACCACGCGCAGCAAGCGCAGCAGCCGTACTATGCGGGTCTGGGCCGCTTCTGTGAGGGCAAGTGTGTGGAGCAAGGGAGGCCAGGGGAGCTCAGCTCAACTGGACGCTTAAATCTCATACTCAGCACACAGCACCGTCCTCTGCATCAGATTGCCCCTGATAAGCCTTCACCCTGCACTTCATTGATCGGCTTTGCACTTGGTGGTGCACTAGGTGCATTCGCCGCGAGCTCTCTGCAGTAGACTGTGGCAAACTACCCTGCATTAACTGAATACACCATACGGGCACCTCACCTGTGCTGCTGCCCGTTATCATGAGCTCCAGATAGAAGGGCGCGATGGCCACCAGGTCTATGAAGTTGCTGAAGGACGTGAAAAAGGGGCCCAACACCGGCGTGGTCAACAGACGCGCCACGTACTCCACCGTGAAGATGCCCATGCACACGTAGTCCACGAGCCTGTATTCCATGTGCGGGAAAAGGCGTACATACTAAGCGAGAGAACGGCGATGTGCATTGGCGAAGGGGATGCATGGTCAGCTGGCGGGCCACGTACTCCACTGTAACAACCCACACGCACACGTAGTCCACAAGTCTGTTCCGCGCACTCGAGGAAAGGGGTATCGCAGTGGAGCAAGTGAGGTGGTGGGCAGTCCCATGGAGGCACGCGGATGCGGGCCCTCACTGAGGCCCTCAGAGACACGCACGCCACGTTGCCGCCCTGCCACGGCCTTGGCACAAGTGATATGTACGAACCACGTCCCACCCAGCACCCACGCACGTATGGGGCGCAGTGCCGCCATCATCAGGTGTTGACACGTGTTACGTACTACATTCCACCCAGCATCTCACATCAGGATACACTGTCTAGTGCACGCGGAGCTGCATGCCAGGGGGCGTAGCACTGCGGTTCCCAGGCGTCGACACGTGTGACCCTATCCCGCCCAGCATGAGCACCCACGTCAGCGCGTCCTCCACGGGCGTGCCCTCGTAGTGGGGTATGGACTCCACGCAGAACGTGGCCGTGTTGAGCAGGATGACCACGATGAGGAACAGGCTGGTCCAATACGCCAGGTGGCACTGCCGCAACCAGCCGGACGCAAAGCACCCCTTGACCGTCTGCCCCTGCCCCCTGCCTCGCGCATCGCCGCCGCCGCCGCCGCCCGCACTGCTCCCCGACGCCGTGCGGCTCAGCGGCAGGCCCCCAGGACTCCCCGCCGGCCCTGCTGCCGCGAGGCCGGCGGAGCCCCCGGACATGGACAGGCTGGTGTGTGTGCTGTGCAGGCTGCTGTTGTGGGAGTTCATGGCCTCGTACAGGCGCTGCTGCTCCGCCTCGCGCTCCTGCGCCAGCAGCTCGGGGTCGGGGTCCAGCTCGCCCGTGAAGTCGGGGTGGGACAGCGTGAAGTAGGTCCACATCCTGCAAACAGCAGATGTACAGTACGGCACCGAAACCGATAAAAGCATTGCAGCAAGTAGAGTGTTGCGAGCAAGGGCGTGCAAAGGGGGTTGGCGGCCTCCAAACGCTGGGAGGCGGTGTGTTACGGGAGGGGACGCTCCAGAGGATCTTGCGGGGTGGGACAGCGTGAAGTGGGTCCACATCCCGCAGGTGGTCATGTGTATGAAGTACAATAGTACTCCATTTTGCAAGAGGTGGGATTGTGAACCAAGGCGTGCAAATAAGGTATACAACACGACGGGCATGGTAGTCGCAGTGTGTGGGATTGCGGAAATGGGCATCATGGAAAACGGGGCCCTGCAAGTGCTGGGAGACGGTGTGTGTAATTCCTGGAGCCGTTCCACGGCCTTGGGCGACATGCTCCAGCAGGCTGCTGGGGCACCAGCAGCACTATGCCATGTGCACCTGTCCACACGTACCTGTACGGGCTGTACCACCACCGCCAGTACAGCGGCACGGGCTCGGGGGGCGGCTGCGCCGTGGTGCGGCCCGCCTGCTTGGCCTCCAGATACTCCTTGTAGTCCATGGCCTGCGAAGTCAGTGTGCAGGGGACGGACATGCCAACAAGTCCATCAAGACCAAGTCCTGTCGAACAGTGGCACGGCTGTGATTTCAGACTGGACCGAAAACCATGGCCTGGACGGGGGTAGCGCATGCAGCTGCGGGGACAACCAGAACAAAGCGCAAACAGGTGGGGTCCAAGCCCCGGACGCGTGTGGGGTGCCGGTAGGGGATAGGGGCCCGACGTACGCAGCAGTGTACGACGCTGCAGCAGCCCGCACTATGGGAAGCGTGTTAAGTAACATGTAGCGTGCAGGCTGGGATGGTGAGTTGGGTTGGTAACAGCCTTTAAACGTGGCACGTGGCACGTAGGGGACCAGGAGTGCTGCCTGCAGCCTCCGCAGGCACTACGGCCGCTTGCTATAACAGGAATATCCTCAACATAGCGCTCACCTTGTGGTACTTTGCCACGTACTGGACGTAGCGCTCCCCCACACGCGAGGTGATGAACTCGGCCCACTGAGGGTTGTCCTCTACACGCAGGCAACAACAAGACCAGCAGCTTAGCAGCTTACGAGAACGCAGTTGCCGCACCTGTGAAACTGCCACGTGTCCTTGGCTGACCCGAAGGCATGAACTGTTGCAAGAGCGGTCCTTTCCCAAGTGCATAAAGCACCCGGGAAGGTGCACACGCACCGAAGAGGTCAAAGGTGAAGACCTTGGGCACCAGCTGCTCCATCCGGCCAGGCTTTGGCGCCGTAGAGCGCGCGAGAGACCTCTTGATCTCGTCCACATCTGCTGATGCTAGTGCCAAGGGTGTAGCCTTGTGGGAGGCATCCTGGGCGGTGCTGCGCACCACCTCTGCTGGGAGGCCGGAGGTGGAGCCGCTCCTCGGCATGTCTGGTTCCACCAGGGCTTCGTTCGCAAGCTTGCGCATGATGCGCGGAGTGGCCCCAGATTTGTCTTTTGTGAGGAACAGAATGATGTCCACAAGTTGCCCGATGGGACTGAGGGACCCTCCTGCGGCTGCAGCCTTCGCCATGGACATGCGCGACTCCGGACCCTGGCGCGGTCCCGCCTGGGAGTGAGAAACCGCCCGCTCCTCCACCAGCTGTGAGAGTTGCTGCACGTCGCTGCCAGAGGCCCGCAGCATGGACCCTGTCGGTCCGTTTCGCCCGCCCATGGGAAGCCGGTTGACTCCATCGCCTCGGCCAAGTGAGAAATCCCTAGCAAACGTTGGCTGACGGCTTCCAAGCTGTGACGCCGTCGGGGACTGGCGATCAGCACCTTGGGTCCGAGCGAAAAGTTTTTGCTGTTCCACCAACTCCTGCTGCTGCTGAAGCTGCCGCTCCCGCTGTTGTTGGATGGCATCAGCCGTAATCGCAGCGGCAGTAGATGAAATCATCGCTGCTCAGGTTGTTGTCTCTCACGTCAAACCGCGGCGTCAAACCCGTTCGACAGCTTGTGGAAACCTGACTCCTGCGTCATGCCCCAGTTTCTTGACATATCTTTAACTGCAGGCAAAAAGGTTCCTCAGTATCATGCACAGGGCGCACTTTCAAGGGCCAAGGGCACGGCATGCCACGCACAAGGCCGCAGCGTACATTGACTGTCAGTGTAGCGTCATGTGCAACAAGCAGGTCGCCCGTTGTGAGAGTTGTGTGCTGCTTTCGCTCTGTCACACTCAGCAAGGTATTGCGGTGGTTGTTGCCAACTGCCGGTTGCCTGACGCCCACAGCCCCACACGCGCTGCCATGTCCAGAGCTCTAGGGCCCCAATTGATCCTAGTACTTGATTAAAGGGCGAACACGAGAGGTGCAACGCGCTGTGCACGGTAGAACTTAATCGACCTGTCCTCTAAGCACTTATCTCAAACAAGGGTGGCAGTGGACGTAATAAACAACCAGCATGCATACTATACCGCTACAGCAGTCGTGGCAAACACGCTTGCCACAGAAGCAAGCGCGCCGTCTGTCGTCGCCGAGTGGGGTCGTCGGAGCCTTCGGACTGCGACGGCATAGAGGCTCGGCTCCGACCCACGATACACAGACAGACAAGCACATACTGCAGCAATTGGAAGTCATTCGTGAGGCTGCCTTGCCGGCGCTAGGGGGCCCGGCGCCTCGTCGATCATCAGCGCCGCGCAGTCGTATCGTGGCAAAGACGTTTGCAGACCCCGTAATGGACGCTCCAGATGTCGACGCTGATGAAGAGGCTAAGCGGTACGCAGGGCGCCGATGCTCCTGTCCTGCTCAGCCTTGCTCGGCATGCCTCCTCTGCCTACCCCACCCTCCCCTCGCGCCGGCTGCACCAATCGCCTCACCCAAAACAACCTGCAACACCCGTAACACAAGATCCTGCTCCTGCACACCCTCTATCCCTCAACCCCTCCATTTTCCCTCCCTGGCCCCCAGCTGGGACCCCTCCAAGCTCACAGCTGTGGTTGTGGGTGCGGGGCCCACCGGCTGCCTGGCGGCCCACTACCTAGCAATGCGCGGCTACCGGGTGGCGGTGGTGGAGAAGGGCCCACGGCCGCAGCCCGGTGACGCAGCCAGCAGCCCCCTGGTCCTGACCAGCAGGTAGGGCACGCAGACCGCGCCCTGCCATGGACCCTGCACCGTGCACGCTGCGGGGGGCCGGGACCAGGCTGTATTAGCGAGGACTTGAGGCCCTCTTGTCGCGGCATATACTTTTTGATGGAGCTGGTGGCTCCTATCCGTACAGCGAGAGGGGTGGCTGGGACCAGCTCTGTTCCCGGAGTGGGACGGGGCTGGGCTCTGGCAGGGGACCAGAACTGTAAGACCATACGTACCCTGCGCGCACCGCCCTTCAAGACAACGGCCCCCGCATGCGGTAGCCTGCATGCCCGACGCTGGGCATGGCACTTACGCGTCGGCTTTAACGTGCAAGCTGACGCCGTAACGGTCCGGCGGTTGCATGCTGCCGCAGGGGTGCCATCGCCTTCGAGGAGCTCAACCTCACGTCCCAACGGCGCGTGGGGCCCACGGCCCAGCCCATGCGCGGCGTGTGGGACATGGCGCCGCAGGGCCAGGGGAGTCCCCCAGCAGCCAGCAGCAGCAGCGGCGGCGGCGGCAGCAGTGGCGTGCAGCCTGTGCTGCATGAGGTGGACTCCAGCAGCATGTACCGGAGGGAGTTCGTGGTGGACCGCTCGGGTGGGTGGGGGGGCTGGCCGACCGGCTTGGGTGCATGTGAACGTGGGTCCAGGTATAAGGGTTCCTTAGGAGCGGGTTCAGTACCTCTGGGCTCGGATGCGCAAGGCAGTTCGTGGTGGACCGCTCGGGGCGATCGGGGGGTTTGGGGACGGGCTTGGGTGCAGGTGCATGTGGCCGTGGGTCCATGTGCACAGGGTGCCTTTTGTGGCGGCTTAGGCGCCTCTGGGCTCGGATGCGCCAGGCAGTTCGTGATTGAACATTGGGGGCTATCGGGGCTGGGGGACGGGCCTGGCGACTGTTTCGGCCCATGGATTGCTGTTGCGGCAATAGTCTGCGCAGCGCCTTGGCTCCAGGACCAAGCACGGCGGCTGCACGTTGGGCATGTGTGGGCCTGCCGGTCAGCACCTCAATGTTTTCGGGCAGTCCAGCTGTGATGGACGCGCCGGGTTGGTCGGCGTTGGCGGCATGCCAAGGGCTCTGCGCTGGACGGCGCCCCTCATAGGAGAGCTATTGCCCGTAAGAAGTGCGGACATGGTGGATCCCGGTGCTGCGGTATGAACCTGCGTTTGGCTTCCCGCCCTGTGCGCCCGCAGGTCTGGCGGCGGACCTCATAGAGGCGGCGGAGCAGCGCTACCCGGGCAGGGTCACCTTCAGCTTTAACACGGGTGGGTTAGCTTAGCAGAAAAAGTGGGTGGGTGTGGGTCGTGACGGGGTGGTGCATACGCTCTGCAAACGAGCCCGCCCTGCAGCACGGGCGACTGGCTTTGGGGCGGCGTAATACTGCACGGCGAGCACACTGGCGTACAATGGGTGCACACAGGGAAGGGTGCCAGCCCCCCTGGGTGCCCAAACGCCTTGCACTTGGGTAAACTCAGTTGGTCGAATGGGGCAGGAGGCCGGGCAGGGTATGACGCGCCAGCGTCCAAGAGTGCTTGCAGCGGACCTTTCCATACATCCGTGGCAGGCGGCAGTCCTGCACACACCGGTAAGGACTGCTTGATACCCACGGAAAAGCCATCAGCAGCGACGACGTGCGTCACGTCATGGCCGCGCACTGCGCTGGGGCTGCCCCTTTGTGGGTAGCGCAGCATTGGGCTGATGCCCCCATCGTTCTCCCTTCCATTTCCTTCTACGCTCAGAGCTGTCACGTGCGGAGCTCAAGAACCGCGTTGCAGTCATGCGATCAGTAGCGGCGGCCCCCGCGGAGGCGCCCGCGGCGGCGGACGCCAGTGCAGATACCGCGGCGGCGGCGGCGGCGGGCGAGGCGGCGCCCGAGGAGGTGGAGGTGTCTTACGACCTGCTGGTGGGGGCGGACGGCGTGGACAGCACCGTGCGCCGCATCCTCAAGGTGGGTGCAGCCGGGTGCAGCCGGGTGCTGAGGCACTGTGGAAGATGGCGGGTGTTTCTGCACGGTGCGGGGAATGACAGAGAATGTACAACTCCCTCTCGTTATTTTTGCCTTCCGGCGCCCCAAGTGTCGCACTGCTCCCGTTCCCTGGTGTAGGCAAAGGTCATGGAGTTTGCGGTGATCACGCCTGTGGAGAAGAAGGCACCGATATCCATTAGTCGTAAGAGAAACGTACACAGATAAAATGATAGTATGACTGCCTCGTTCCTGTTGGGCCCCTGCAGGCCAAGGTCAAGGAGTTTGCGGTGATCACGCCAGTAGAGGAGAAGGCGCGGTGGAAGGCCTTCTCACGGCTGCCGCGACCCGCGGGGGAGCCAATGCCAGGCTTCTTCACGCACCGCCCGCAGGTGGGGTGTGTGGGGTGATGGCAGGAGAACGAAGGGTGACAAGCAACTTACTGGTCATGAGAATTCTGTGTGTGGTGGTGTATGGCCTCGCACCGCCAGCAGGTGGGTTGTGGAGGGGCGTGGGCGCAGCGAAGGGCTTGTAGCGAAGGGCAGCAGCCATCAGCTGTTTCATGCACCACCTGCGCGTTGGCGGTAACCTCAAAGCGGCATAACACCCCGGGGCAGGGGGCATCGCATCGCACCTCATCGCATGTCACCAGCGTGAGAAAGCAGTTGTAAGGCGTCAGGGTAACACTGGTACATGCCTGCGAGAGGGACAAGGCGGGGGCACAGCAGTGGTGTGGGCGGGATGGGCCACAGCACCACACCCGTTTACACTTGGCGCTGGTTTCGGAGCTAGTCAGTTGGTTGAGGGGGCGGAAGCGTTGGCAAGCGAGCCGCCGGTGGCTTGGGCGTTGGGCCATCGGCTGAGGTGCAGAGCCGAGGCAGGCTGCAAGGTGCACACGCCGTAACTGTGTCGTACCTGTGCAGCACAAATTGGGGCAAGCTTTGCGGGAGCCCTGGCGCGAGTCCAGGGTTCCGGTGTGCACGCCGTGGCACTCCCGGGTGCCTCGGGGTGGTAGGCGTGCGCCAACGCCCGCCATGCTCCCTGCCCTCCTTCCCTTGTCGCCCTCCAGGAGTACCTGTACGAGTGGCGGGCGCCCAACAAGCCGTACGTACGGCTGTTCGTGGACCTGGACGGCTCGGTGGCGGGCGCCGTACACGGGCTGGGGCAGTGGTCGGACGCGGGGCGGGCGGCGGAGGAGCTGGCGGCGGCGTACCCCGGCTTCCCCCGGGAGTGGGCGGCGGCCATTGCGGAGCAGGTACGCTTCTCCTCCGTCCTGCAGTGGCCCCACCTACACAGTCCTGCTGTCAGTTGTGACCGTTTACCCACTCCCCCGCCCCATGCAGGTGTGCGCCCCCGGCTCCCCCGCGCCGCGCCCCTCCTCCATCCTGCAGTGCAGCTCCTTCTACGGCCCCCGCGCCGTGCTTCTGGGCGACAGCGCGCATGCCGTGACGGGCGCCATGCGCGGCCAGGGGCCCAGCAGCGCCATTGAGAGTGTGCGCACGCTGGCGCTGGTGCTGCGGGGTGCGCAGGTGGGCTGGCAGGGTTACCGACTTATTTGGGGACAATCAATGAGTGTAATTGTTATTACGTGTTTTCTTTTCCAGTGCGGAGGGAGGTGTGCACGCTGGCGCTGGTGCTGCGGGGCGCGCAGGCGAGGGCGAACCACCTGGAAACAGGTGCCCAACTATGTCACACCTGAATCCATCTATACGTGCACGCACGAAGCGAGACACAGGCCACGCACCCTTTTCCCCGTCGCTTATACACCTACACCCCTCGCCCCACAGGACCACCCGGGCAGGGTGCCTCAGGTGTATTTCCCCCTCGACCAACCCTGTCCTACACAGCAGGGGCTAATACACAGTGCTAATACACACGCACCCCTACCCCCGCAGGACGACCTGGACAAGGTGCCCGGGGTGTACTCCCCCTGCGACCAACCCTGTCCCACTCACAGGGGCTAATATACACGGCTAATACACACGCACCCCTACCCCCGCAGGACGACCTGGACAAGGTGCCCGAGGTGACTCCCCGCTTTGGCCAACGCTGCTCTTCACGCAGGGGCTAATACACAATGCTAATACACATGCACCCCTCCCCCCGCAGGACGACCTGGACAAGGTGCCCGAGGTGTACTCCAACGTGCGGGGCGATGCCATCCACGCAATGCAGATGCTAGAGTTCATGGAGGTAAGAGTCATGTATGTCGCGAGGAAGTTGTACCAAATTTCAACACATTAACAGATGCAGGTGAGGGCAGCACCAAGCGCCGCCTGCGTTGCCATGCCCCACCCCCCTTTCCTGGTGGCATTACTGATGAGAGTCACGCTTGGGTCGATGCCTTCGCACGATGTCTGTCCCACAGCGCACCAAGGGCGACCAGCGCACCAAGGAGCTGGTCTTTGCCAGCGTGTGGTACAGGTGGAGCGCGGCGGTGACGCAGGTGTGTATTAAGGGAAGCGGCGTAGCGCGTTTGATACTATGGGAGTGTTGTAGCGGCGCGCACGAAACGCAGGGGGCAAGTACGGTCACACTTGACCCTTCATACTGGGTATGCATCCCGATTCCCGCAGAGCAGCATCTCCACACACTTGACCCTTGAGCCCAACAGTCGCCCGCCGCTGATCCCCGCTCATCAGGCCTTCATCCAACGCTCCGGGCCCTGCTTCGGGTCACTAAAAGCGCCTGCCCGCCTCCTCCCCCGTCCCCAGGGCTTCCGCATGCTGTCCGCGTTTGTGGGTGCGGTGCTGCACGCGCTGCCTCCTACCTGCTAACCCTCATCGCACCGTACCGTCCTCGCCCTCCTGCCCGCCTCCTCCCCCGTCCCCAGGGCTTCCGTATGCTGTCTGCCTTTGTGGGCGCGGTGCTGCACGCGCTGCTGCCGTCGCGCTTCCTCACGGCGGCCCAGGTGGTGGCGCGGCTGGCGGACAGGCGCATTGGGTACAGCGAGGCCATCAAGATGCTGCAGGTGGGGCAGGCAGGGGGTAGTGGAAACATAGATCGCATCATGAACGGATGTATGTCATAAAGGTCCCCCATAGCTTTGTAGCCAGTATGGGTACAGCGAGGCCATCAAGATGCTGCAGGTGGGGCAGGCAGGGGGTAGTGGAAACATAGATCGCATCATGACCGGATGTGTGTCATAAACGTCCCCCATAGCTTTGTAGCCAGTATGGGTACAGCGAGGCATTCAAGATGCTGCAGGTGGGCGAGAGACGGATAGGAGGAACAGCTAGCAGCTGAGCAGTATACCGATATGAGAAGTTCGAATGCAGTTGTAAAATGCAGCAATTGCGACATTGACCTCTGCCTACTGCTGCTGCTTCCCCCAGGGCTACGCCGCGCCCCCCGTGATGCTGGTGCTGGGCGGCGCCTTCTTCGCCCTCTTTTACGCCTTCGCCAACAAGCCCCTGGCGCCCGCCTGAGAAGACAGCAGCAGAGGCATGCAGCAGCAGCAGCAGCAGTGTGTAGCAGCAGCAGCAGCAGCAGCAAGCCGCTGGCGCCCGCCTGAGGACGCAGCAGCAGCAGCACTGTGCAGCAGCAGCATCGTGCAGCACTAGTAACATGCCGCCGGCGCCCGCCTGACGCCCCAGCAGCAGCAGCGTGCAGTAGTAGTGTGTAGAGATACTGTTGCGGGAATCGGGATGTACAGCCTGCAGCAGTAGTGTGCAGCAGCAGTATACGCGGCGAATGTGTGTCAAGCCGAGGGGAGATGTACCTGCTGGCATCTGAGTGATAGCGTTGGCCTACACCCTTTGCTTGGGAGAAAGCCGGACCAGGCCGGGTGCAGGCGCGTAAGCAGGTGTATGTGGCATTGGTTTGGTTGGACGTACCTGAGGCACCGGGCTAGGTACTTCGGGCGAAGGGAGGAGGATTCAACGCACGGCACACAACGGGAAACGTGGTGGTCACAGGGTGTGTCGGATTGCTGTCTTGGATGCTGAAGCAGCAAGGCTCTATGTGCGGGAAGGGACAACAGACGGGGTCCCAGGGATGTAGGCGCGCCAGGCGGCGAGTGGCTTTAGTTCCGCCTGGCGTGCGTGCTGCGCGCTCAGGTGCAGGTGGTTGCAGCTGCTGCGATTGGATTATAGCTGGACGCATCGGTATATATGACACTTTGCCGTGTTCGCGTTAGGAACGGCAAGACTCATGGTGAATGATGCTGGTGCTGCTGCGTGCCGGTCCATCCGGGGAGACCCTGGTGTGCTGTGGGTTGGCCCACCGCTCCGGACAAGGGACAACCCATCACGCCAGAAGCTGCCATGTTGCCACGGTGATGAGGATTCTGCATATGGCTGAGTTCGGTTTCGCTTGTTATGCACCGCTGTCCCTAAGAACGGAAAGTGCCTGCCCAGGCCTGCCGCTCCGCTCTCTTCCCTGTCCTGCTGCCGATTGTTGTGGCGGAACTTTATCGTACCGGTACGTATGGAGGGGCCGCCGTCTTCCTTAGACCCAAGGCGCAAGGGAATATACCGGCATGAGGGGAAGGCCACTGAGCATGCCAGCTGGAAAATCTGCGCCACAGGGCGGGTGCTCAGTTACCCTTCTCAACCCCAGGGCCCAGGCAGACCCAGATCGACCACGGTGCCACGCTCACTCTTAGGCGACGACCCACGTACGACGTACGACGGTACAAACCGTCGGCTCATCAGCACACGCGCGCTATGCAGAGCCTCGCCTGTGTACGCAGCATTAGATCGAAACAAGCGGTTAACCCAGAGGCGCAATGCCATAGGGCGAACCCAACTCCGTACCTATTGCCGGAGCAACAAAATGCGGCCTCATGTTGTCTGCGGTCACACCTACGCATGTACGCGCCCAGCCACCCCATACTGGGAGCCGGACTCATAAAGTCCGTTGCACTTTGCAAACGTCCTTGATTGAATGTCTGAACGGGTGCCAGCGAGCATCCAGCAGTGCGTTGTTATGAGCGAGGGACGCACATCCAGCATTTGATAACACTGACTGACTGACTGACATCCAGCATATGCACACCCCACACAGCTCATCACCTAAAACGTATGCAGCACATACAACACTCAGAGAGTAAGGATTCCTCCTAGGCTCTCACTTTCAAGACACGGACATCATGCCAATAAGCACGGCTGCCAAAGCTAACACTGTGCAGCAGTAAAGTTATTGCATGAGAGCTAAATCGGACGATGATAATGAGTGCGTTCAGCAAGGTAGCCGCCGCTGGGTCGCAAACAAGCCGAGTCTCCCTCAAACCCCACGCACGGCCCTCAAGGTAAACGTGTGTTAAGCACAGGGGAGGGACGGCGCAATCCCTATCAGCGTCTGCTGCTCGCCCTCCTGGCAGCCAACCACCATCGCTACGGGCATGCATGCCACGTGCCCGTGCCCGCACGCCCCAAGCACACATAACCCACACTGCTGCTCGGCAAACTCTGCCTACAAGCTATGGAACTCCCAAAGAATAAACGCCATTACCACTTCAAGGTCGGTGCCCATACGAAATGACCAACCATGGATACCGTAGCGTCTTTCAAGCGTGGCCGTGTCGGGGCCTCCCAGTCCTGCACACCTGCCTACAGGGCTGCAGTGCATGCAGAGCAGTTGTGCAGGCAGGCCCGTCGTTCGGCCCATTGCCACCACGTCCTGTCCTTCGTTGGTGCTGTGCATGCTCAGGCTTGCGGTACGACCGGTCCCACAGCCATCCTAGTAATACGACACCAACACGCTGCCATCACTACCCGCAACCTCACATGCAACTGACTTAATCCCAAGGAGCGCCGTACACCCATCGACCCATATGTACTGATAACCCCTCTGCACCATTTTCCCCCCGCAGACCCCAAGCCGGTCACCATGACCCGCTCGCCGCTCCCCATGCAGCCGCCCCGCCGCCCGCTGATCCACGCAGCCCGCAGGCCCTCCCCAGGGCCTCACACGCCCTCCCAGTAGGTGGGGTACGTCCTCCGCGCGGTACCTCCTCCACTCCCCGTGCAGCCGCCCTGACGCCCGCTTCCCCAGGCCACAACCACGAACTCCGCCTTGCATCACGCAGCCCCTCCCCCGGGCCTTACCCTCCGCACGCGTCCACCATTATGTGGCGTACCTCCTCCTGACGCGCCCAACCAGATTCAGGTTACCGGTACCACTGCCTCACGCGCCCACCCAGTAGGTGGGGTACCTCCTCCTCGCGCTGAGGTTGTTGACCACCAGCGCCACCACCAGCATGGCAGCACTGCCGAAGAACACCGTCAGCACGAACTTGAAGCCGTACCAGTCGCCGATGACGGGCAGGGAGGCGGCGATGAGCGCACTGGCGCCGCCTGCCAGGGGGACGAAAGAGGAAAGAGGAGAGAGGGGCGGGGGTAGGGGTCATGCCTTCGTGCAGGTGAGAGGTGCGTGTGGTGGTGGTGGTGCTGGGCGGGTGCCGCCTGCTGGGTGCGGGGCTACATACGCAAGGCCGAAGGGGAAGGGAGGGCCGCGCGAAGGTGGAAGAGGAGTGCGCAGCGGTTGGGGGGCAGACGTGTCAATGGGCAATGAGCTTCCGCGCAAAAAAGGTGTTGCACACGTCCACCCCAACCTCACCTGGCGGGTGCACGGTGCGCGTGACCTGCATCACCGCCAGAGCCAGGGACATGCCCAGCGCGCTGCTGAGCCACACCAGGTGCCCCGCGCCGCGGAAGGCCAGGCGCACCAGCACGCCCACGATTGCAGACAGCACCTGGCCGCCTGCGAGGAGGGGAAGCATGCCAAAAGGGTTGCATTAATTTGCCGCAATCGTTTGTAGTCGATTATATCATTCGTAGTAGTTGAAACACATCCATGGCGACCCGTGCCCACATGGCCACCCCACAGCACAGCCCCCGGCGCAGGGCTTTCTCCCATGATATTCCCTGTTATGTCCCAGCTTCGCTAGCCCCCTTGACTCGCACGTACGGTATCTTCCCCTGGCTCACCCTTCAGTGCCATGGCTGTCCCAGCTTTACCGCCCACCCGCGAAGTTCCTTTGTTGTCCCAACTTGAGTACCCCCTTTGCTCGTTCTTCTCTCCCCCAGGCTCACCCACAAAGTTCCTTGGCTGTCCCAGCTTGGATGCGGGCACGCCGAACAGCAGCACGGCGCTTGCCCCGAAGGAGGCGATCATGAGAGGCGTGTCCACGTGGGGGCTGTGGGGCGAGGCGACACAATCCCAACAAGACGCATGCACTACTTAAATGGAGTTGTAGCAAGTGGGTGCACTGCAGAGACTTCACCGTGGAGGCCGTGGAGGCCATGGAGGGGTCACATTGTCCGCTTCGGGGTTGTGAGGTGCGCTGGGTGCCTTTGGTGCCTTTGGACATGGACATGGGACACGAAGCGCAACGCCAAGGCGTTGCAGCGGCACGGGCACGGGGCACGTTGTGCTCCGCGGGGGTTGTAAGGTGCACTGGGAGCATGGAGCATGGGACATGACGCGCACCACCAAGGCAAGCAACGCACCGGCAGCTTCATGTCCATGCGCTCTCCTTGTTTGCAAGCCGGAAGCATTTACGTGGCGCGCCGGCACGTTCCCAAGCCACTAGTCCATTCCCACCCAGCTGCCAGCACTCACGAGAGGTAGTAGTTGAGCAGCGCAACCACCAGGATGGACAGGAATGCGCCAAGCCACGACCACGCAATGTCCAGGGGCGCATCCGGCGGCATCATGGTGTCGTGCACCCCCTTCCACTTGGCGCAGTAGTCACGGAAGTGGCCGTACAGGCTCTTCGGCGGCGCGATGGCGGCGGCGCCCGCGTCCGGCGCCGCGCCCGTCGCCATTGCCGTACCCGCCGCCAGCGCCGCCGCCGCGGCGGCGGCGTCCATGGAGGGCTTCATGTCGAGTACCGTAGTGATCTTAAATTTTCGCGATTTGATATTCGCCAGCATGCGTCGAATTTAGATCGCGAAATAATTATCTGCCAATTTTTGCCACTTGAGCGGCGAACAATTGTACGGCGAATGTTTGTAGCAGGATACACCGAAGGCGCGCAAAGCCGACGGGCCATTTTACATCAAATAACATAAGAATGTTACAGTCTTTATTCTCTTCAAAGCCCCAGAGCAAACAGCTCAAGCTCACTTCGCTTTTGCCGAAACTGTCGCGGGATGCTCCTCGCGAAGACAGACTCGGCTTCGCTCCTACTCGGTATGCACCAGAAGTAGCGGAAGCACGTGAGGAGCGTGAGATACTTGAGAGTGCTGTCGAGGTCCAGGCTGCCGTCACTGGCGATGCTAGCGCCGGTGAGGCAGTGCAGCTGCAGCGTGCCGTTTCCGATACCGCCCCAGTCGGTAGACCGACAATTGACGAGGAGGTCATCACTCTCGGCAAGCGTGTCAAGGACATCAAGCGGCTCCTGGACCCCGCGCTGGCTGTGCTCCCTCAGCCGGCCGATCCCAAGCGGCCGCAGCCGAAAGCCCCTCACGCTGCAGCGCCTGGGCCTCGCGGCAACTACGTGCACTTTCTGCCGCATGAGAAGAAGCTGGCGGCCAAGTTCTGCGCTACCAAGCGCGCCTGCTCGGTGAGGTGCCGTTGACCGGCAGACGAGCACCTGCTGACTGCAGCTTGCTGCCTGCTTGCCTGCCACCTGTCGCACCCACAACACAACCAGGTCTAACTGTCGTCTAAACTGATGTGTGCGCAGTTCGAGCTGGCTATCCGTGACCTCTACAAGGAGGAGCCGGAGACCTTCAACGCTTCCCGGCCCCTGGCCCCCAGCACCCTCAAGGGCTGGGTCAAGAAGTTCAAGGCCAACCCGCTGTGCTTCGACACCGACCCCAAGGCCCCCGCCGCTGGGGCGGCCCGCGGACGCCGGCCTGCCCTCTCGCTGGAGGCGTTCGAGGTTGTGCGGAAGACCATCATCAGCTACATCGAGGGCGGGCTGGCGGTAGGTTTGCCCTAAAGCTTTGCAGTGTGTTGGCCGTTTACGGTACCGGTACCGCATTTTGGGTTTGCCTGATCAAACTGATAAACCTGATCAGCAGGCAGAGTTAGGGTTCCGAACCGTATTGTTTACCCCTTAGCTTACGTGTACCTCCCCTGACACGGCATATGCTCCTTTGCCTTTCCCCCAGGCCACCTCCCGCACCCTGCGGGAGCCCATCCTGACCAGCCTGCGCGACGCTGGCTATGGTGGCCTGCTCAAGAAGTTTACCGCCAGCCAGCCGTGGATTCGCAAGACATGCCAGAAGCTGCAGCTGTCGTTCCGTGCGGCAACCTCTGCCGCCCAGAAGCTGCCGGAGAACTTCGAGGAGGTGAAAGACCTGTTCATTAAGCAGGTGGGTTGGGGCGGATGTTTGTGCACCTTAATCCGTGTAGATGCCGTTTCAAGGCTAGCTAGCCTTCCCTGGTTGACAGTAACCTGTACGGTACTCCATCTTTGCCCTTCGTGTGACCATACCAGTATTGGGAGCCCCTTGGCCTTGGCCCTCCCTTGTGCTACCAGTACCGTACGGCATCTTTCCTTTCTTTGCGTGCCCCGTAAACACATTGCCCCTATGCCCCTTTGCAGGTGGCGTACCTCGTCGCCAAGCACAAGATCCCCAAGAAGCTGACCGTCAACGCTGACCAGACGGGCGCCAACGTGGTGCCCGTGGACAGCCACACCTACGCCAAGGTCGGCGCCAAGACCGTGCGGATGGTCGGGCTGGAGGACAAGCGCGCCCTGACGGTGCAGATGGCCATCTCGGCGGACGGCGACACCCTGCCCTGCCAGGTCATCTTTGCGGTAAGGCTAGAACGAACACCAAATTATTTTGCGGCAGCAGCAGTGTGGGGTTGGAGTTGCTTGGCTACCGTACGGTTGCACCTGTTTGTGTTTGAGCACCTGAGTTCATGACGGTACACTGACGCCGGTCCCATGCTCATTGGCAACAGGGCAAGACGGAGAAGTGCCTGCCCCCGGAGAGCACGTGCACCGCGCTGCGCAGCCTGGGCTTCGACATCAACCACTCCATCAACCACTGGTCCAACGAGGAGCTGTCCATCGACTGGATCGACAGGGTCCTGAAGCCCTACTTCGACGAGACGAAGAAGGAGCTGGGCCTGCCCGCGGACCACCCCTGCCTGCTCCTCGTGGACTGCTGGCAGATCCACCTGTCCAAGGCGTTCCGGGTAAGCATATCAAAAGCCGGTGTTGACAAGTACCGGTAGGCAAATGTCACTTGCTAATTGTGCCTTCCAAGCGCCATAGACACGGCACCTCTGGTTACGGTAGCTGCGTCACGAACGCTGTACCATACTCCTGCCATGCTTTTGCTTACCGTTGCAATAGCGTGTGGCTTAATTGCGTGAGTTCCAGGCTAACCGGCGTGCACATAACCCCAACCCGTATGCAGGACGCGCTCAAGAAGAAGTGCCCCGGTGCGCTGATCAAGTACGTGCCGGCCAACTGCACCTCCAAGCTGCAGCCATGCGACGTGGGCGTGCAGAAGCCCTTCAAGGGCGCCCTGCGTGCTGCCGCTGCGGCCAAGTTCGGGGACCTCCTGCAGCGTGCTGCCAACGACGGCATTGCCCCAGCCGACGTCAAGTTCGACCTGCGCACCAAGGCCATGAAGCCCATGGTGTGCCAGTTCATCTACGCCGGCTGGAAGCACCTCAGGGACAACCGGGACATCGTCACCAACGCCTGGGCCGCCTCAGGCCTGGACGCTGCCTGGGACGTCAACACCCAGCTGTCTGCCTACCAGCTGTACGGCGAGGGCAAGCTCTTCCCCGCGCCCGTCAGCAAGCGCCAGGCCCAGGCCACGGCAGCAGCTGACGCCAGCGGCATGTCAGGTGTTGAGCCGGACAACACGCTGGAGCCAGTGCCCGAGCAGGGCGAGCCCACCCCCTGCAAGTTCGTGCTGCACGACGAGCCGGACTGCACCGACAACGCCGTTCTGCGGCAGCTGCTCGACATCCACGAGGAGAAGCAGCACGCGTTTGAGCAGCTAACGGCTGAGGAGGTGGCGGCCAGGCGTGAGGCGGCGGCAGCAAGGCACAACCCTGAGATCCCGGGCCTGGAGGAGGCCGCTGCTGCGGAGGAGGGTGACGGTGGGCGCGTGGCCAAAAGGCGGGCTAAGAAAAAGAGCAAGGCCGGGAAGGAGGCGGTTGCGGGGGCTAGGGCCAAGGCGGGCGGGAAGGCTGGGGCCAAGGCGGGCGGGAAGGCTGGGGCCAAGGCGGGCGGGAAGGCTGGAGCCAAGGCGGGCAAGGGTGCGGGGCCAAGCGGGCAGGGTGGGAAGAAGCGCGCGCGGGAGGAGTCCGAGTCGGAGGAGTCGGAGTGGGAGGGCGACTCCTGCGACTCCGACTCCTCCGACTCGGACGTGGAGATGGAGGTAGTTCCGTCCGATAGCGAGGATGAGGGGCAGGGCGGGGCGGGTGAGGAGGCCGTGCAGGCGCTGGCGGATGCGATTAAGGCCGCAAATGAGCGTGCAGGGCGCGTGGAGCAGATGAGGGCGATGACCCTGCAGAAGCGGGCCCAGCTGTACCAGCTGCAGGCTGCGCAGTGAGCTGGTGGCTTCTTGGCGTTTGGTAGAATCGGTGTCTTTGCTAATGGGCTGTGGCGCAACGCACAAGGTTGGTGATTACCGGTACTCTTCTTTGCCATTTTGCTGGGGATTACATGCATACGGTACAGTAGCAGGCGCTCTGCGCATTCCACAGCACACCTGTAGATACCGGTACTGGTACGGTATTGCACATGGACCACTCCTGTGGTACTGCAGGCAAGTGTACCGTATGATACACCCTGTTGCTTACAGTTCCCCCGCGTGTGTGCCGCAATTTTAGGGTCGTGCCCACATTGCGCTGTGATCTGAGCACTGCGTTCCTGCCTGTGGCGTGAGTGCGTGCGAGGCTGGAGTGGTTGGCAGGTGCGTCGAACATTCGTAGCAAAAGTTGCTAAAAACAAGGGTGGAGCGGCGAACTTTGGTATCAGCGGAAAAATTATCCCGGTATTTTGGGGGTACCGGCGAACCCCTAAATCGCGAAAATTTAAGATCACTACGGTACGACAATGTGCGTGCCGTCTGTCATGCGGCTGACGCGCGCGACGTCGGAGTGGCGGCTGCGGCTGAGACGGCGGCAGCTGCCGTCAGGCCGGATGCTGCCGCCGCCGCCGCCGCTGGCGGCGGCGGCGGCGCCGGTGGCGGCGGTGGCGCGGGACTGGATGCTATCGGTGGCGAGGCCGGCTGCAGGGCGGGAATGGACGCTGTCGACGCCGCCAGCACTCACTGGGGTGTATGGGCGGGAGGGTGTGTGCGCCTGGGTGGTGCCGTTTGCAGCGGCAGAGACCCGCGACAGGGGATCGGTGCCAGCTGCTGCTGCGGTGGCGGTGTAGGGCGCCTGAGTCATAGTCGAGGGGGCTGTGGCCGTTGGGTGCGACGCACCAGCGGGGGGCGCATAGGTGGCGCCGGTGGCGGCGGCGTGCACGGATCCGGTGGTGTTGCCCTTGCCAGGCTCCCCCAGCTGCACCGTCACCGCCGGCCCTTGGGGTGCAGGGTCGCCAGGGGCCCACTGCTGGTGCTGCTGCTGCTGCTGGTGGTATCCCTCCGGGAAGTGCACGTGCAGCGCCGGCGCGTGTTGGTGGTGGTGGTGCGGCTGGTGTACGGCGGCGGCAGCGGGCTGTACGGCACCCTGTACGGCAGCTCGTCTGTGATCGTCCAGGCTGGGGTCGTACGACGGGCTCATGGGGTTGCGCGGGTCGTCCCATGACAGGCTGGGCTCGGCCGGAGCTCCAACCGCCACCGGCCGAAGCTGCTGCTCCTGCTGCTGCTGCAAACCGGACTCCGGTCCCGCACTCACTCCAGCCTCCTGTGCCTGCTGCTGCTGCTGCTGCTGGTGCTTGCCAAACGCGCTAACGGCTCCTGCCGCTGCCCCTGTGCCTGCACCTGTCGGCCACAGCTGCCCCGCCCCGCTCGCCGACTGCGCCCCTGCACCAGGTCCCACCAGCCGCCTTACCGCCTCCGGAACCACTCCCGCACCCTGGGCTCCCGCCCCCGCACTGGGAGACGCCCCGACCTCTGACGGCGGGTAGCTGCTGGGCTGCGCCCCCGATGGGATGGGCGGGGAGGCCCCGGACGGGAAGGGCGGAGAGGCACCCGACGCCGCAGACTCAGGGCGGTTGAGCCGCATCACCAGGTCTCCCCAGGAGGCCCTGCCCAGGGGCACGTCAGAGTCGGGGCCGTGCGGCTGGAGCGTGGCCGAGCTGCCGGGTCCGGAGGGCGTGGCGGTGGCGGTGGTGCTGGTGTGGGTGTGGGTGTGGGTGTGTATGTCGCCGTGGGCGTGGAAGTTGGGTGTGGGCTGCCCGGAGGTCGAGCTGCGGCCGGCATCGGCCAGGCGGTACCCAACCGGACCGGCCCCGGATTCGGCTAGGTAGGGGTGCATGGCGCTGCTGTGGGACTTGGGGTCGCCGCCTGCTGCCGCGGCGGAGTGGGCTGCCGGCCCAGCCGAGCCACCCACCCCGCTGCTGCTGCCTGGTTGCGGCTGGTACCCGCTGCCGCTGTGCGGAGTGCGTGCCGGCAGTGGTGCGCCACCGGTGCCTGCGCTGCTGCCCGGGTGCACGCCTGCCGGGGTCAGCTGCTGGCGGGACGGCAGCTCATCAGCGGCGCCGCCCGCACTGGCCCCTGGCTCTGACCCTCCGTGCGCTGGTCCACCCGGCGGGACTGACGAGACTGCGGGGCTGCCCGTGTTCCCGTGAGGCGGCGGGTAGGTGAGGTAGGGGTGGCGGCCGCTGGAGTGGTGCAGGGCGGCATGTGGGGCGCCACCGCCCGGGCCCACGCCCGCAACGGTAGCGGCAGAGTCGGCCAGGTCGCTGGTGCCCCCGTGCTGGCCAAAGTAGGGCTCAGCCGGGACAGCATCCGTCACAGGGTGGATGCTGATGATGCTGACGTCGGGGCCCCAGCCCACGGGTTCGGGGAGGCCGTCCACGGTGAAGAGCGAGCGGCGCGTGCCGCCGATGCTCGTGGCGCAAGAGTGCACGGAGAGGTCCCCTGCGCGGCTACTGGCGGCGTCGCCTGCGCCGAGCAGCGTGGCAACGCTGCCGCGACGGTGGCGGGTGTTGAATGTGGGGTGCGGGGGCAGGGCGCCGATGGCGTGGGCGCTGATGTCTGCGGGCAGGCGGCCGGCGCTGCCGCGGCGGTGACGGCTGCTGCGCCGGGTGACGATGAGGCGCTGGAAACGCGGCAATTGCGTGGTCAACGCACGGCGGATGTTGTCAGCGATGCCCGAAGACGGCCGCTGTTGCTCGGGGGAGGCTGATGTGGCGTGGAGTAGGGGGGAATCGGCCGGGACTGGGTCCGCCGCGCTGAAGACGTTCGAGTGCACAGGCCTGCCGGTGCAATTGAGGATCTCAGGGCCTTCTGGGCCACTCCCAGGGTCCGCGCGTTGGCCTGCTGTATCCTCAAGCGCGCCGGCGGTCGCTGCAGCCATGTTGGTGTTGTCTCGCAAATGTCTGAAGTTACTTGACTACGGTTGCCGCCCCGCAACAAGCGCTTGCACAGCTGAGGCAAATCTGTGGGCTGCAACAGGTGCAGATTAGGCCGAGGCCACAGTAGCAGGTCTAGCAGCTAAAGTGACTCATTCTCCTTAGTGTCGGGATTCCGTCCACTGGCCCCAGGCGTAAACGCGCAATGTCTACTCTCCAATATGACTAGCAAAGTGGCAGGACGCTGAGCGACTTTTGTTCTTGAAGACGCTCCCGTGGTCCTCATGAATGGCATGACAGATGTGGTACTGTGGTTGCTGCTCGTGGGCTGTACATGAGCACTACATTGTTTCAATTTGTGAACCAAACGATAGATAGATAGTGCCCCAGGGACTCGCAACTATGGCGTAAGAAATGATTTGTGTTTTTCAAGGCCAAGCTTCTGGGCCTGGGAGTTCTCTTGTTGCTCAGCACGGAGGCAGACGCGTTACACATATGCAACGATTGCAATGGCATAAAAAGAAAAACTAGCGCAAGGGTTTCACCCGCGTCACCCTCTCGTGTGGACTGCGCGACTGGTTGGACAACTGCGCAGCAGACGGCCACCTACTTTGTATGTGGGCGACTCGCAGCAGATCTTATCTGCGCAGTACGGGTCAGCTGCGAGTACAGGCGCTTGCAAGCGCTTGTCCGTTGCCCAATTCGACGACCGCGGCAGCGGCAAACAGCTCAGTGCTGCCCTCTGCCTGGTCAGACCTACCTCGAACAGACATTTGTTGCTATCAGCTTAGCATCGGGGCGAACGCGCGCGCTGCCGCCATGACCGCGGCAGCGACAGTCCAAGGGACTGTGGCTGGCGTGGAGTTTCGCAGGGACACCTCAGCCACAGTTGCCGGTTCGCTCGTCGAGGCGAGTTTGATAATGCCCGATGCACCATCCCTAGCCGAGGATGCGGGGCTGCAGGGCCGGCAGCAGCAGCAGCAGCAGCCCCCTGCGTCCTGCCGCCACCCGGACCCTGACTGCCCCATCCCGAACGTGCCGCCCAACGAGTCCTGGTACGGCCAGCGCAAATGGGCTTTCCGAACAGACGCGCAGGAGTCACAAATCCAGCAGCACCAGCTGCAGAAGCAGGACAAGGAGCAGCAGCCGCGCCCAGGGGCGCCTGCGGCAGCAGCCACCTGCGTTGGCGCGGACGGTGGCAGCACGGCAACCGTTCCGGAGGGAGCAGACTTTGTAGCCTGGCCCTTCAGCGTCATGTGCTACAACATCCTGGCTGACACTTACGTAAGATGGTGTTCGGGCTGCCTCAACAAGTTGCACAGACCGGCTCCGGCGTTTGACTCGGTCGTGTAGGGCCCCTGTAGGCTGCCCATCGTCGTGGCGCGTCAGGTGCAGCACCTGTCAGTAAACGCGTCCCAGCACCGCTTGCGACTTCCCCTATCCCCAATCCTACGCACTCATCAGACTGCTTCAGCCATGTCCGGTGCACCTCGTCCTCCGCGCTGCTACCCAAACGCCCCAGGCGCACTGCTGTGCCAGCAAGCTGCACCGCGATCTTTAACCTTGCACACCATCGATGTCACGCGGGCACATCCAAATGCAGCTCCTGCTAAGTTCATATTGCCACGCTGCCGCCCTGCATTCCCCAGGCGCACTACTTTGCCAGCAAGCTGTACCGCGACACGCCGCGCTCCTGCCTGGAGTGGGCGGCGCGGAGGGAGCTGCTGCTGGCCGAGATACGGCACTGGGCACCGGATGTGGTGTGCCTGCAGGTGGGCGGGGGCAGGCGGTGAGGTAGACAGTATGTGCAGGCACTGGGTGCAGGTGGCTACGGGGTGGTCGACGGATATTAGGTACTGGGCGTGGACGTGGCTTACCTGCAGGTAGGGGTCGCGTGAAGGGAGGGAACGTGTTGCAGCGAGCAGCACGCATGCATGCGTCGCTGTGCTGACTTTAACTGCATGCCGCTTACGCGGCTGTGCCCACGATCCTGTGGGATATGTGTGGCACACGCCCGAACGCGTTCTTGGCCCTGGCTGTGCGGCTATCGGTCACAGGCCCACACTGCTTACCTGCGCGTGATAACAAAAGCAAAACGTGATGCTGCGTGCAGTCGGAGGTTGACATGTGCGTCCTTTTACCCTGCTGTGTGTTCGCAGGAGGTGCAGCACTACAACGACCTGTTGCCCGCCATGCGGGAAGCGGGGTGAGGTACCGTATGTAGTCGACGCCTGACAGCGATTATAGCATAGCAATTGCGGGCTTGCCTGCAAACGCTGCTTATTGACGGGTATTTAAGGGCATAGGACGCTGTGACAAAGTGATGACGTTGTTATGCACACCTATCTGCAGGTACGACGGGCGGTTCGTACGCCGTACGGGGCGGCGGAAGGACGGCTGCGCAACCTTCTGGTGGGTGCTTGGGTCCAAAGTGTCGAAAGTTTGAAATACGATCGAAGCCTTGAATTTTATTACTTATTTTGAAAGGGTGTGAGGCCTGTTCTCCCCTTCGCATGCGGGCCTGGTCGGCGTTCTTGTCTGCCGGTGGAGGGAACCGCTGGGAGTTTCACTGCGGTGTCGTAGCTCGGCTGGTCAAACATCGACCCGCTGCTTCTGTTGCCCTAAGCCTCTGTCCATCGCTTGCTCGTGTCTGCAAGCTAACCGCCGCCTGCTACGCTTGCTCCACAAGAGCCCTTGCCGTTCCAGGGCATTGCACTCTTGAGTCGCTCCTGCAGTTGCAAACATCCGGTGTCACCTTAGCCCCTGTGTTGCCGTACACCCTACCCCGCACCTCCCACCAGCCAGACTGACCGGCTGAGCACCCTGCTCCCATGCGCGCGCTCTCCAAATCCATGACACCCTGTATTGCCGCACACCGTACACCATTTCCTGCGCCCTCTCCCATCCCCTCCCCCTCCCCAGGCGCACCGACCGGCTGCGCGCCGTGTCACAGCGCCGCATCGAGTTCGGGCCGCTGGGTCTGGAGGACAATGTGGCGCAGCTGGTTAGCCTGGTGCCCAGGGTGGAGGAGGGCAGGGACGGGATCAGCAGGTGTGTAAGCACTGCAGAGCGGCACAGAGTCTGAAGGGCCTGGTTGCGGGGTAGGGTGGGGTCAGGGTGTCAGGGTGGGGAAGGGGGGCGTTCGTACGTGAGGTGGAAAGTGTGGTGCCGCTCACGGTGTACGCGGGCACGTACGCGGTGTGGGGCTACGGGCTGTGGTGAGGTGGCAAGGGGCGTGGGTGGAGGACAAGGTGGCAGGGGGCGTGAATGGAGGACAAGGTGGCAGGGGGCGTGA
>VFQN01002044.1_pt1 | contig 32176 bp, 52 predicted proteins | sample 3512371 | NCBI WGS metagenome assembly VFQN01 (sample SAMN10412370, study PRJNA504923) | tailings metagenome | isolation source: Replicate 2 from Balatoc abandoned mine | place: Philippines: Itogon, Benguet | collected 2017-08-28 | reverse complement strand
CAGTTACAGAGTTGCTAACAAATAATACCACCGTATGTACGTGTCAGGCGTCGCAGTTTGCTGCCTTGGGCCCACGGGTGCAGGCCCCCCATGCGTAAGGAGGGCACGTAGTACACACGCCCCTACGTGCCTCAACGTGGCCTTACACGCCGTCACGTGCGTCTTACGTGGTCAGGCGTGGCCTTAGTGCCACCCGTGGGTGCAGGGGCACATTACACTGTGGGGAAGGGGGTGCTGCACTGGGTGGGGGTGTAGGGACAGCGCTAGTCATGGCTGATGGGTCTAGCGCCAGAGCCAAAATGTATGCCCAGTGCTGTGTCACCAACTGCGTGCCAACGCACCTGCTGTAAGCACAGAAGCTTGCTGAGCTACGCCTGCTTCTCGTGTGTTGGGCCAGAGAGCTTGCATGACACGTAGCCGAACATAGTCCAAGCCAGACGAAAAAGTTCCATGATGGGGTCTGCAAGCGCACGAGCGACGAACACCCAGGTAAACACCCTCTTGCAAGCACCGAAATTGTACTCGCCGGCTCGAAGGTCTCACCCTTGGAAAACTCCGCCTCGAGCCGAGCAAGCCGCGCTCCGTTTTCTGCAATCTCCGCCTTTAGTTCAGCACCCCATGCAATGTGTTGCGCAATCCGCTCCGCAATCTGCTCCTTAGACAGCTCGAGGGAGTCGGCCATTGGCATTCTGGCGAGAAGTCAGCCAACGTTGCAGTTGAAACAGAGTTTAGGTCGATATACACTTCTTTTAGGGTTCACTCCGACACTCTGGCTGTGAGTTACCAGCGCGCAGGGCATGATGGCTGAAATGGGCGTCGGCGGGCGGGTCCCGCACGCTGCATCGGGGGCAACAACACTCAGCGGGAGCGTACGACCTAGGAATGCGACATTCTACGTTTACTAAGTGCCCGATATTCTGCAAAACGTATGCAGGGTCTACGCGTAGGAAGCTACGGTCGGTAGGGCCATTGCCCCATTGCCTCTAGGTTGAAGCCGCACGGGCACATGTCGAAGCGGAACAGGGTAGGCCCTTCCATAGTGTGCTTCTCTACCATGCTGAGCACTTGCTTGTAGGTATGGGGAGGTACGGGGCTGCACGCTGCTGCTCTGCGCTAGCGTACTCGCTGGTGGTGGTGTGGTACGTGGAGGTAAGGAACTGGCGCGCCGCTAGCGGTCTCCCTTGACCCGAGGCTGCAGTCGCGCTGCACGCATGCACCGTTGCCTGCATGCACGTGTATGTCCAGGACCAGCTTGCACACCACTGACGCACCCTCGGGCCCACGGTGTGTTCAGTGTGTTGGCGCTGATTGATACGCACCTTGGATCTATTTCTTTCACGCATCGATGCAGGCAGGGGTCATGGGTGAGCCAGGGCACAGGAACAGTTGCAACTGGTGCGTACCGGTACTGGCAGCAAGGCATGGAGGTGACGCACCCTTGGGCCCTGCTGTTGGCGACTGCCCCACACCTCCGCAGCCAGTAGCAATTCAATGCACCGCAACAACTGTTTTGACTGCCCACCCTCACTGGTACCAGTAATGTCCGCCAAAATTCCGTCCCAACAGCTCATCAAACCTTGCACAATTCACCCACATACACCGACACCAGCCAATCCAAATATGCTGCTTATATTGTATGACCAGAGGCCGTTGCTCCCAAGGCATGGACCCAACAATGCTGGGCGAGCCAGGCCACCAGCAGCTCTACATGTCCCCCATGGACCACAGCCGGGCCTCCAGCTCCTTAGCCGCACGCACGTTCTGGTGCCTGCGAATTGAGGGGTGAAGGGAGAAGAAGCGTATAGTCTTGATTCCCACGATAATGGTTGGGGTTGAGAACTGCCATTTGGGTGGCGGCACTATGGAGACCACGAGAGGAGCACACGGTTCAGGAGTCCTGCGGCACGATGTCACCACGTGGACCTTCGCGGGCCAAAGCAACAGGGTCCATACAAATGTAGACCGCGGACAACTTTTTTCTGTCCACGGTTCGTTGATTACCCACTTGAACAGTTCCGCCTCGAAGCCGTTGGAACGGTTGACGCCGTCCCAGTGGCGGCCGGGCCGGATGTTGTAACGGTTGGCGGGCGCCGCAACGCCCCGCTTGAGCCAGCTGTGCGGCGGCACCTCTTGCGGCACCTTGAAGCCTGCAGGCAGCACCAGCAACATCAGCACAGGTGCACTAACTATGAACCCCAAGCGCCGTACAATCGTGGACCTTGCCTCACAAACCAATTGTACGGAGGTGACACCCACACCACCACGGGCACCTAACCCATTGGAGCACAGGACGAGGACTCGTGGCAACACTGGAAGCCGAAAGGAGGACACCCCGCACCCCACGTTGCACGCGCACACAGCCCTCCCTCCCTCCCAATCCCTCCCTCCCTCCCACGCCAATTCCAAGCACATGCTGCATCCAAGCCATGAATGTTCGCGTGCACCGAATCCTGCACTGCTCCTCCCTGCCCCGCCCCTCACCGCTCTTGGCCAGCTTGTCCTGGTCGTAGCGCTCCGTGAGGGCCGCCGCCGCCGCCGCCTCCACGCCCGGCTGCCGCTTGCGCGCCAGGTGCGCAAAGGGGTCCCCGAAGCGCACGCGGTCGCGCAGCGCCGAGTCGTGGGAGCCCTCGATGTCGGTCCGCGCAAAGGGCTTGGCGGCCTGGGGAGTGGAGCGCGGACAGTAAGGGTGTGGGGTTGCGGGCGCAGACCGAGGAAGGGTCCGACGTTGGGGAGCCAAGTGCAGCAAGCTTACTTGACAGCACGATCCACCACGCATCGCTAAACGCTGCTCCACAAACGCAGCGCGGGGTGCTTGTAAGGTGCAGAGCAGGACGGAGATGGGCGCCTTCGACGCGGCCAGGCCCCCTGCTGGCAGGCACCCGGCACCAACTCGCCACCATCCGTGTGTATTCACGGCCTCTTGCTACCAGTGCGCACCCACCTCCTCCTGCAGCTGCCTCCTGCGCTCCTCCGCCTCCCGCTTCTGCGCCAGGCCACCCCGCCACTCCAGCGTCTGGTCTTCGTCGTAGATGGATGGCTTCTTCTTCTTGGCGCGCTCGTCCTCCTAGCCACAGCAATGATACAAGGTGGTGCGGGGAGAATGGTAAGTAGCTGTAGGAAACACGCAACATCACACCAATAAGCAGAGCGACAAAGACTTGCGGTGAACTTCCCCAGACAGCGAAAACACCGCACATGCCTGAGTATTGGCATCCTGATCTGTAGCGGCAGGCAGTGTGGCGTTTGGCACGTGCCAACACCCTGGCCTTGGGGAACACGCCACCCAGCCACCACAGTGCCGAGCACTAGTTCCACACCTAACAGGCCCTCCCCTACCGACCGCTACCCACCTTGGCTTGGAGCGCCTCGTCCGCGGTCATGACCTTGCCCGTGGCCTTGTCACGGTACACCGTCTGGGCGCCGCGGCCCTCGGCGTTGCGCCTGTGGGAGATGAACAGGGCATGAAACTCCCTTGGAGCGTAGGCTAGCGACTTGGGGCTTGACGCAGGAACGACATGCACTGTGCTGTCCCGTTCGCCACGGTTACACTCCAAGCAAAGCCCAGCATGTGCGCCTCTCCCCGGCCCCGGCTGCCACGCCACTACGCACTTGCACTCCTCCGCACTCCACTACCCCATTCGTCACGGTCTCACTCCAAGCCATCCCTAGCGTGTGCGCCTCTCCCCGGCCCTGACTGCCACACCGCGGCACCACCCACCTACGCTCCTCCGCCTGCTCCTTCCACTGCCGCATCTCCTCGGCCAGCTGCTCAGCCTTCACCAGGCCCACAGCCGTACCGTCGCTCATCCGCGTGCCGCTGCCGCCAGCGCCCCCAGCACCAGGGGGCCGAGGCGGACCCATGCCGCCAGACGGCTTGCTGCCAGCACCCCCTGGTCCCTCCAACCTGTGGAACACGAGCGCAGCGTGCTACTCAGATGTGCAAAAGCACACAACGTTCTGGTGCACAAAGAACAAGGTTGCGTACAGTAGGTGGAGGGGTAGTGCTACGGAATCCCACTCACACGGTTTCCAACTCTGTTTGCACGAGCGCAGCGTGCTGTTCAGCAGTTCGTGCGTAGACGAAACGTCCTGGTCCACACAGGGCAAGAGAGCGCATGAATAGGGGTATGATGCTAGTGACCTCCAAGCGTCATGCGTCCTGCATGCAGCGCTGTGACCTACCGGTGGCTCCGTCGGGGTGGTGAGGCGTCCGGGCTGTCGTGGCGCCCCATGCGGCGAGGCGGTGAGGCGTCGGCCTCCTGCTTGATGCGCTGCTGGGGCGCCGCCGCACCCGGGCTGTCGTGCCGGGCGCGGCGGCGAGGGGGCGACGCATCCGGGCTGTCGTGCCGCCCCCCGCGGCAAGGGGGTGGGGCGTCTGCAGCCGCCCGCCCACCGCCACCTCTCCGCCGCGGGGGCGAAGCGTCCGGGCTGTCGTGCCGCGCTCTCCGGCGAGGCGGTGAGGCGTCCGGACTGTCATGGCGCGCCTTGCGGCGCGGTGGAGATGGGTCCGGGCTCGGCTGCCGCCCTCTCCGGGGTGGGGACGCGTCCGGGCTGGCCTGCCTGGCCTGGCGCCGAGGCGGGGATGCGTCTGGGCTGTCGTGGCGCCCTCTCCGCGGCGGGGACGCGTCTGGGCCAGCTGGCGGGCCCCTCCGTGGCGGCGAGGCGTCAGGGCTGTCACGCCTGGCTCTTCGCCGAGGTGGGGAGGCGTCGGGACTGGCGGGTCGCCCTCTCCTGGGTGGGGATGCATCGGGGCTGTCGTGCCGTGCCCGCCGCCGGGGAGGCGACGTATCTGGGCTGTCGCGGCGGCCGCCCCTTCGGGGTGGGGAAGCGTCCGGGCTGTCGTGCCGCCCTGTTCGACCCCCAGCGCCCCGCCCTGAGTCGTGGTCCACAGCCGTCCATCCCACTGCGAGCTTGGCCTACAGTGGACCGGACAGCGTACGTCAGGGTTGCCTCAGATCCTACTGCTGCGGTTAGGGTGGCAAGGCAGTTCGTTACAGGAGGTTGGTGGCCGATGGGGTGTGTAACGAATGCGGTGCCGTCCCGATGAGGTGTGTTAACTTTGGTGAGCAGACCCCAAGCCATGTAAGCCGTGTCCCACAAAAGGCTGACGTAGATTCAAAGCTGGGACCTGCTGATGTCCCTCTCACCTTCTCAACCTGCTGCATAAGCGCGGCCGCCTCCTCAGCGTTTGCAATGACGGGCTGGTCTGCAGAGCGAGTGGCAATGCGTCAGGAAGCACCTTCAGCCAAGGCAATGGCTCCCAGTCCCCAGATGCAGATCGTTCTTGCTTGAATGAGCCCATCGTCTGTATCGGTACTGTGCCAAAAAACTGCCGCAATCACCCACGTAGGCGGTGAGCAGCGCCTTCCCCCCCTCCCCTCCAGGCCCCAACCATATGCCCCCTGGTCTGTGACCCCCCTTTCCCCCGCCCCCCCCCTCCGGCCCTCTGCCATTTGTAAACGCACGCACCGTCATCCTCCTCTTCGTCGTCGTCCAGGCCCCGACCCCCGCGGCGCGGGAGGGCTCCCCGACCCGATGGATCTACTGCGTTGAAGCCAGATACATCCTGGTCCACAATCTTGATTGCCCCCGTATCCGCAGCCTTCTTCTTGCGTTTCTTCTTTGGCGCTGCGCCATCGCTGCCTCCGCCGTCGCCATTGGCATACTTCTTGGCAAGGTAGTCCTGGAGGGCACTGTTGCCCTTTGCCTGGTTCTGCTCCTTCTTCTTTTCCTCTGCCCTTAGGAGGCTCTTACCAGCAAAGAGGTTGTCACTCTTGCTGGCTTTGGTCGTGGGGATGGTTTGCCGAAAAGAAAACGACATAGAAACCTAAGCTGGCAGTTGTATTAGCATGTGTGGAGTATAAGGTATAAGCAACGGCTTGTACCACGACTGCTGATAGGAGCTGGAGGGCGTATCGCTCCAAATTAGATAGCGGAACGCAGTCCCTGAGCGTCTCAGACGCATTACTGTGGTAATGTAATGTGCAGATAGTAGTGGGCTAGAACTCTCCTTCTGTCCACCGGCCAATCCTCGCTCGCCAAATGCCCCCATGCACATTTACCGACACTAACGGACCGGGGACCGCACAACTGCGTTTTGTGATCGCCCCTAGTAAGGAACTTGGTAGTCGCACATTCGAATTAAATCAGCTGGGAGGTGACACGATGTCTGTGACCTACTGTCTCGCCTAGTGCTGGGCTTTCTCCCCAAAACTGGGCGTGCCAAAGTACCTGCGATCTGACCGCCTCAAGCCTATGAAACTTCACATGTCCTTCCCTGTCCCACAATACCATTAGGTGAATTTTGCTGGCCTCATGGGGACCGATAGGCTGTTGTTCCCGAGAGGGCCAACCCCTCGCAGCCTGCACAGAAGGACTTGACGATCATTCGGATAAGAGGGCGACGTCATGGACGAGGACGAGTCCGGGGGCCAGTTCCTGGTCTCGGTTGACGAGCTGGGGGCAACGGGACTGTGGTCAGCCGTCCGGGAGGTGAGTCCTCGCGCTGACCCATGGGGACACCCAGGAGCTGGGTGCAGTGAAAGGCATCCGTGCCGGTCAACGCATGCTGCTGTGTACTGGGCACATACACGCAACGGGTGGTTGCAAGGGACTGGCGTGGCCTGTTGCACGTGCCATCACGTGCCAGCAGTCGTGCAGGGGTGCAGTTACTGGTATGGCATGCAGCAGCAAGCAGACCGTTATTGCGCATGAGCACCACCTTACACACCTTTATTTACCGGTAGTCTTCGTACAGCTTCGAACCATTGTCCCTCACATGCTCTTGTGCTCCGTTACGCTTGCCATATATCCCTTAGATCCTGGAGTCCCGCTGCACGCTGACCAACCTTACCTTCCACAACAAGCTGGGCCGTGCGGTGCCTGTGGAGCGACTCAGCCTGCAGTGGGTCGATGCGGGACATAAGGGTTCCAGCATACTGGCAGAGCACTAGCGTCGTGCTACTGAGGGAAATTAGGAGGGCAGGCACAGCGTCCGTGCGGGGTGAAGGGGTGTGGCACATTCCTAGGAACACGCAAGGACACTGTGAGGGCGTAGGGCAAGCTAATGAACAACAGCCGGCTCCGGCCCCGTATCTTATCCGCGGAAGGGTATTATGTCTTGAGTGCGCCCATCTTCCTTCGCCAAATGTCCTACACCGTAGAAGAATGCTGACCAGCGTGCATGCCCGTGCCTGCAGGTTCGTTGCGTCCAGTGACAAGCGGTTGCAGCGGTTGCGCCCCTTCGCGCACAGCCCTGTGGTGTGGTTCCGCCACCCGTACGCACACGTGCTGCTGGTGAGCTGGGGAAAGGGTGGTAAGGGCAGGGCTGGGCCACCATGCAGGAAGGCGGTGTGATTCAGCCACCCGTACGCGCACGTGCTGCTGGTGGGTCGCTGGGTTCGTGCATCAGGAGTTCGAGTAGGGCTGGCATACCGTGCAGGACGGCAAGGAACTGCTGTGACGACGCACGCCGGGCCTGTTTATCACGATAGTCCGCGCGTAAGCACAGTTGCATACCTTACAGACTCGGCCCCTGACGGCCCCTGTATGTCCTCTGGCTAGGTATGCACGGCGGAGCCCTCGGATTACAAGCAGACCATAAAGCCCGCCCTGAGGGCAGCCATTGCGGAGCTGGAGCGCGACTGGGGCGGGCCGCCGGTCCCGGGGGGGCCGCCGCCGCAGCCGTCGGGCATGGGGGCCCTGCTGGGCGGCGGCGGCGGAGGGGCCGGGGCACAGGGGGCGGGGGTGCTGGGCGCCGAGTGGCTGATCGTGTACGTGCGGCCGCCGGACTTAGAGCAGGCGGACAAGGGGGCGAAGAAGGTGCGGGTGGGACAGGCGGCCTTATGGCGCGTAGGCATATTGGAGTGCCGTGCGATCCAGTGGCCAAGAGCGTACTGAGGTGCTTCAGGGGCACGTGGTGCCTGTATTCCGCAACTGCTGCAACACAGAACTCAGGGACAACAGGTAGCATAAAACGTAGTCCTGGCCGCCGAGCGCTTGTAAGGCCTGGCCCCTTCTGCATCCCCCCCCCTGCCAACGCAAAAATGTTGTGCACTGCCAGGTGTACGACAAACTGAAGGACGACTTCTCGCCCAAGGGCCGCAACCGCGTGGTGCGCATCGACCCGCCCCGCGGCTACCCCTCCTCCCCCGCCGCCGCGGCCGCGGCGGCGGCGGCGGGCGTCACCCTGAGCTCTGCGGGGGGCGCAGCCGCAGGCGGTGGCGGCGGCGGCGGCTGGGGCGGCGCCAGCACCCCCCGCGGTAGCGCCGGCCCCGCCTTCATGGTCCCCAGCGGGGGTCTGCTGGGGCTGGACGAGCTGGACGTGTGTCTAAGGGAGTGCGTGAGGGCCAGCTTCGAGGCGAGGCAGGCGGCGTACATGGCGGAGGTGGGAGGGGACGGCCGCGGTGGGGTAACTGAACAGCGGCAGAGGAAACAGGGACTCAAGCCAGTAGGCCGGCGGCTGGGTGAGGGTGGGCAAGTTGGGGCGGGGACGGCGCAGGGGCAGCTTGCGATGGGCTCGACTGCAGTTGGGTGGGTGCTGGGCTGGGATGCTCGGGTGCCTTGCGACAGAAAAGGAGGCTGGGCTTGGAGCTGAGCCTGGGTCTGGGGATGCGGGATGCGATGCGGCAATCACTGAGCCAACATGGTCCACCTAATTTTGCCGTTCCACCCCTTCACCATTATTCCCTCTTCCTTTCCTTCCCTCGTCCCCGCGCCCCCTCCACAGGTCCAGCGGCTGGCGAACGAGCGGCGCGACCCCGCCTGGTCCTTCGCCTCGCTGTACCTGGTCAAGGACTCCCTTGCGCTGCTGCTGGAGGGCTGCGGCATGCACCTGGACGCGTACAAGGAGTGAGCAGCAAGAGGGGCAATAAGGGGGAGGGAGGGGCGAGGCACTGGAGACGAACTGTACTGGGGCAGCGGCAGGAGGCGGTTTTCTTGTAAGCAAGGCTTGCAGACAGGGAAGCAGGCGTGGAGGAAAGGGATGCACCATAGGGCTGAGTGTCCGGAAGCGGTGTATAGAGGCCTGCTGCTCCGGCTGCTTCTTGTAAGGCCAGCGTGTGATGGAGGGTATTGCCTTCATAAATTATAGCTCACTTACCAGCTTTGCACACCCTCAAAATGTGCTGAGGCAGTACACACCGCCTGCGACGCAGGTACGTGGAGCTGGAGGCGGCCTACGTGGAGACCCTGGACCGCCCAGGGGCCCAGAAGGGAGTGGGCCAGGGCCAGGGGCAGGAGCAGGGCGGCGCAGCCGAGGAAGACGACAAATACGGTGAGCAGGCGCACCGCGTACCTGGAGGCCATTGGCCAGGGGCGCGAAGCATGTAAGGTGCCGAGAGAGATCGGTTGGACTGACCGCAGGTGCATGCGTTGGGCTCAGCCTGTCGTAGCCGCAAAAGATGACACTTGCTGGCCTGTCCTGGCGCAGGTGCGTGCGGCGAGGGCGCGGAGGTCGCCACGCTGACCAGCGCCTCGTGGCGCGTCACGCGGCGCTCCGTGCTCAAGCGCTCGGCGGTGCAGGAGTTCAGGTGCGCAATGGGGAAGCAGTACGCGGCCAGTGTAGGGGACTTCCGCATTCACTGCAGCACAGGTGCCCGAAGCGCTCGACGGTGCAGGAGCTCACGTGCGCAAGGGGGCCGGGATGAGCACGGTTAGGGGTACCCACCGTGCCCCATGCATTGCAGCAGGGGCGTAACCGAGATAAGGGGTGCCTGTCCGCCACATAGCGGCCTGAGAGTTCCATTTCGTGGAACTGCCGTGCAATGCCATGCCGTCCGTCTTGCTCAAATCCGGTAACACCTCCTCGCATTGCAGTACGAGGTCCTGCTGTGTGCGATTCCTCCACGTCTGCGGCATTCAACTCCTTCCTCCCTTACCTTTTTCCTTTGCCCCACCCCTCTCAGGTTCCGGCAGTACCTGTTTGCGTCTCAGTCGCGGCTGCTGCTGCGCATGGGGCGGCCGGTGGACGTGGCGGAGCGGGGGCTGCGCTTCGTGGCGGCGGTGGGGGAGCAGCTGGCGGAGCGGGAGGAGGCGGGGGCGGGCGTGCGGCCGCTGTTCAAGGAGGTGCGGCCAGGGCCCAGGGTGGGGTGTGGGTGTACGGCTTGGGTGAGGCCGGAACACGTGTGGGCGCCGGGGGCGTGCTGGAGGCCGGGGAAGATGCGGGCAACCCATGCTCGCATTTGCTAGTCGGCTGACGTGTTGCGAGCTGCCCTGCGTTGCGTGCGAGCGCCTTCAACACGCCCTGGCCCTGCCATTAACTTGACAACACAACCTTTCTCACTGCGCCAGGCGTGGACGTTCTCCGCATGCATGGCCCTCATCGCTGCGGTGACCGCTGCAGTGTTCGGCAGGCAGGTGGCAGAGCCCGCAGTGCAACAGACGCAGCAGCCACAGCAGCAGCAGCAGCAGCAGCAGCAGATCGCAGGCCACAAGAGGAGTGCGACAGGAGGCGGGTGGGACACTGAGGCCGAAGCGTCGCGTGAGTACTGTTGGGGGCTGGTGTGGGGCTGCGCTGTTGTTTGGTAATACCCCCTTGGTGCATTCCACTGATTAAGCCAAGGCTGCGGGCGTCGTTGCCGGTGGTGCCCCTGCTACATGCCACCAGTGCAACGCGTCCTCACCTCCTTGCTACTTTTTGTGTTCCGCCGCCAGTAATGGTGCCCAAATGCCACCCGAACCCCATTATGCGCCCCTAGCTGGCCAAAGAGGAGCCGCCGACGCGGTTGCGGACGGCGGGGCGGAGCCGAGCGACCCAGCGGCCGCTGCTAGCTCGGGCGCCGGGCGCTGCCAGGCTCCCGTCCCTGGCCCCGTGGACTGGCAGCTGTGCCTGCCCTTCGAGGTGGAGGTGAGCGAGCGGCTGCTGCTTCACGGTTCCATTGTCCTGCGTGCTGATCTTTATGCCGTCTTTAGTAACCTTGTTGTTGTAACCTTGGGGCACTGTGCCCTCTTTTTACATGATTCAGCTTTGTACCGTACACACGACAACTCGAGATATCAACCTGGACTGGAGGTGTCTTGGTCCCTCCCGCCCCCCACCCAGGTGCCCGTGCTGGACCCCCTGTCACTAGCTGGCCAGGCCATCACGCCCGCCGCCCTGGCAGCATCCAAGTGGGTCCCACAACGGGCTTGCGGGGCTAAAGGGTTGATGCCGCATGCGCGGGATTACGAGGGATGACAGGGTGCACGATCACCGTATGCCGTGGCAGATATTGTTAAAGAAATTCCAGAAGGACACTGTCAGGACTCGCGTCTGATGAATACCTGTGAGTACGGCCACTTCGCCGCACATCCATATCCATCAATCCACTGTCTCGTGCGCTTTGTTTACGCCCTGCAGGCCCACGGACACGGAGGCGCAGCAACGCCAGACCATTCACCAGGTGGGTTTCGGGGGACCCGCACTGGCCCTGGCCCATGCTCCCGGCCACGTGCACTCAACCCGCACTCAACTCCTTGCTTCATTCCTGGACGAGGTATGGCGTGAAAGGCATTGTATCCTCCAGCGGCGTGCTCGTCCAGCTGCGGGGCGTGTGGGTAGTGGCGAATAAGCCCCGTCCTCCCGTACACTAGTTATCACACCGCACTATTCGTCCTTATGGCCCCCCTGGCTCTCCGGACGTACCCCATTGGGGTCTGTAACTGTAACTGTAACTCAACCCGCAACCATGGTCCCAGCATCATCAGCCTGCGGAGCTAGCCCCCTGCCCTAGCTCCTACGGCGGCCTGATCGCACCTACCGGTGCACTGGCCTTCGCACTTTCCATTTCGTCAGCGTCTTGTTGCCCGAACCTTGCTGCAATCTCTGCCCCGTTTTCCCGGCCTGTCATCATCCCGCTGTTGGTGGACACCACACCATTCCCCCTTTGCTCCCTGACATCGTAACCTCCTTCAATCCCCTCACACCCGCAGGCTTACATGCTGGCCCTGGCCCAGCTGTACAACGCCGCCCGCTGCGCGCTGCTGCGCCTGGCCTGCCGCGCGGCCCGCATGGCGGCGGAGGGCTCGGCGGGCTCGGGCTCGGGGGCCTCGGGCGCCCTTGGCGGCGAGGGCCCCGCGGAGGAGGCCAGGCAGCAGCAGCTGGAGGCGTGGCAGCAGGAGCTGGGGGACCTGGCGGCGCACTACCCGTGCCGCGGGGTGGTGGGGCAGTTCGTGGACCAGGTGCGAGGGGGGGCTTGGGAGGAGGCCCGACTTGCGTTTCCGCCCAGATTGCGGGGGGTGTAGTATAGCACACTTCTGTCGGCTGCTGGTAGGGGCTAGTCACGAGGGTGTATTATGCTATGGGAAATGCTGTGCATACGAGAGGGCGATTTACCGACGGGCTTTACCGACTGCGCAGGAGGAGGACCGGCAGTTCGAGGCCACCCCGCAGCAGCAGGCCAGCCCGCTGGAGCTGCTGCGGCAGGCCATGCTGCGGCCGCGGGAGGGCGGGGGGGCGGCGGGCGGGGCGGCCGGAGTGGCAGGTGGGGAGGGAGCGCCAGGGGCGAATGGGCTGTGGAGGGATGGGGGAGCGCCGCAATGTTTATAAGGGGCATTCCGACTGCCACGGGAGAGCCGCAATTCGAGTGTTACGGGTGGCTGGTGGTTTGGGTTGTGGTGTGGCTGTCTTCGAGAATTTGCGCTGTCGCCTCCTCTGACGCTGTGCACTCCTAGTACGCTACGGAGTGGACCGTGTCGTTGCCCTCTGCACCCGCGGAAACGCGCACCTACCCGTAGGGACGCCTCGGGGCGACGGGAACACCGCCGTCGCCTCCACCTCCGTCAACCTTACGCCAGCTGGAGCTTCTGGCCCGTCAGAGCATTGGAGCTACGGTGGGTGGGCTGTGCGGTTAGCCCCAATGCACTGCGCCGAAGGGGTAGGGGGTTACGCAGGACGTGGACGCCGCCCAACAGGAGTGCATCCCTACGGCACCATCTGCACGGACAAGAATGAGTCGGTATCCACAACATGGTGAATGGTATGGACGCATTTTGATCCGTCACTCCCCTTCGGGAAACGGTACACCGGCCGTGCTTGGCCCCAAGGCCATACCAACGGCCTCCACGGCCGCTTCGGGTGACACAAAATTATTGAATTTGCAAATCATTTAAATATCGGTGTTTTCTCCTTCAATTGGCCCAGGTCCTACCCAGGGCCGCCACGGCCGCTCCGAGTCCATGTACAACGTCAGCTTCGCCGCTATGGCAGGGGCAGCAGGAGGGGACGCTTGGGAGGCGGCGTCAACAGGGGGGCGGCTTGGCTCCTCGCACGGCATGGCGGGGCCAGGCGGGGTGGCAGCAGGCGGCGGCGAAAGAGGGGCAGGGCCTGCTGGCGGCGGCGGCGGCGGCGTGGGCGCCGGGCACCACCGGTCGAAGCTGTCTTGGCATGCGGATGCGACCATGGTGTCCATGGGGAGTGGAGGGGCGGCGGTGGGGGCCGGGGGCGGCTTGCACCACCTGCGTGGGCGGCACCACCACTCGTCGTCGGCCGACAACGCCACGTCCTTCTTCAGCAAGCTGGACATCCTGGCCTCCAAGGTGGGCGGGGACGCGTGGTACAATAAAATAATTAATATAATATTTTAAATTAATAATTGTAGGGCACTGTATGTCAAGTCCTGGCCTCCAAGGTGGACATCCTGGCCTCCAAGGTGGGCAGGAACTCGTAGTGTAGTACGTGTCCTCTGACGTGGCCAAGTGGGCATCTCGATTGCGTGAGAAACCATGCAGAGGCATCCTCGTTGTTGGACTGCGCTCACGCACCTTTGGCCGTGTAGCCAGTACCCACGCAGGGACAAGACACCAACCCCTACCACGGCACCGACTGCCTTACCGCCTGACCCGCAGGTGTCCTCCGTGCTGGACCCCCTCAAGCCTGGGCTGCGCAACTCACAGGCGACGACGGCGGCGCTGCCCGCCAAGCTGCCCAGTCCACGCGCTGTGGAGGCACAGGTGCGGTACCGACGTTGGACTACCGCCACTACCTCCTTACAATTTACACACACATGTTGCGTAGGACATCAAGCATTGGCGAGCGCGAGCATCCGCAAGCGCGCGCAGAGGCTTTCCTTTTTCCAATCATGTGCACTCCCCGCAGGTGGCGGACACCTCCCTGGGCATGGACTCCATCCACGCCGTGCGCGCCGCCGTGCATGCGGCACGTGCCATGGCGGCGGCAGGGGAGGGCCCCCTCTCCACCGCCTCCTCCGCCGACCCCCCAACGCACCCCGGGCCCCACCACGCCCACGGCCACTCCGCCGCCCTGGCCCCCGGGACCGAGGGGCCGGGCGGCGCCGCCCCTCCTCCCCCCGGCTGCCTGCCCCCCGAGGTGGACTGGCTGCGCGACTGGCGGCTGCGCACGGCGCTGGGCAGCCCCCGCCACTGCGCGGACCTGGCGCTGCAGCTGGCCCTGGCGGCGGCGGTAAGGGGGGGCAGATGCGAAGGATAATAGCAATGAGAGAGGAATGATCAGGTTTTCACAGACAGGAAATACTATCTGTGGGAAGCTGTTCAACACGTAAGAGGGGCTGTGCTGGTCCTCGCGGCAGCGGTAAGTCAACGGCATGCATGGCCGCCTGACTCGGTTGCACTGCGCCTCCGGCTGGCAGTCCACCACCATGTTACTGCTAGCACTTCACTCGACACTCGCACACCAGCTTGTGAACCACAGCCTGTTTACCTCCCACACCTAACCGGTGTGCCCACCCAGGCGTGCTACGGGCGGTCGGGGCGGCAACGCTCCGCGGCGCAGCTGTACGGCGACGTGGGCAGCGTGCTGCTGGTGCGCGGGCAGGCGGAGGTGGCGGCGGAGCTCATGGAGCACGTGGCGGCACTGGCGCAGGCGGAGGGCTGGTGGGTGACCGGTTGGTTGTCAGTGTGGCTTGTTTGTTGCACTGGGAGCCGATTGGTCGACAGGTTACTCTCTGTGTTGGTGCACGTCCTGCGTGATAAAGAGCCGTACCCCCTACATAACTATGACGTACCCAGCCAGTACCGAAGTCATACGGCCGCAGGCCCCCGTGATGCGCATCGCAGCAGACTGCCATGCCATGTCTTCACTCGCCCCAATCCCTGCTGCTACCCCACACCCCCCTCCTGTGCAGGCCGGTGCTGCTGGGTCGCGCGCTGCCGGTGCTGCTGGCGGCGCAGCAGGCGGTCGGTCACGTCATGACGCCCTTCACGTGCATCAAGTGAGGACAGAGGCGGGGGGCGGGGGGCAAGGCCAGGTAGCGGGAGTGCGACGAGGACGCAAAAAGGCCAGACACCGTGTCGACACTACATGCTGTCACGCTCAACCGCCGTTGTTAGTGCTCCAGTCTGCCCTTCTCGAGGCGTCACTCAACATGAGCCTGCCTCCTCGACCCTGTAACAGCTCCGTCGTTCCAGCAATTTTCACTCCCCGCCCCGCCCCGCCCCACCAGGTACCTGTCCCTGCCTCCCCTGGTGTGCCAGCCCGGCATGCGGCAGCGCGTGCTGGAGCACCTGCTGGTGCACGCGGGGGTGGCCGCGGGCCAGGCGGCGGGCCCGGGCGGCAAGGGCCCGGCGGGGGGCCGCAGCCGTAGGCTACTACAGCCCACGGCGGTGCTGCAGCTGGGCACCATGCAGGCCGTGCAGGTGCGTATCTGCGGTTGGCGGGCGTAGCTGCGGTTGGCGGGTTGACTGGGCATCGCGCCGCAGGGTGCCAGCAAGCTGTGGACCAGTGCGCCCATTGCACGAGATCGTGCCTGTCTTCTACCGCTCGGTGAATGGCCTGCATCCTTGCCTCCTTGGCAGCCCTGACAACCCATCTCCCAGCACTTCAATTACCACGTCCTTCTCTGCCCCAATTGCATGACTGCCCGCCAGGCTGCCGTACTGCCCGGCTGGGCCAGCCGCTTCTACGGCACCGCCGCCGGCAACGGCCGGCCTTCGCTCGTACCGCCAGCCCGCCCCGCGCCCCTTCCGGCCCCTTACAGCTCCTCCGCCTCCTCCACCGCAACCGCGACAATCGCCACCCTGACCGCCTTCGGCAGCCGCACCGACACACGCCAGGCCGGTGGGGACGGAGCAGCTGAAGGCGGAGAGGGGCCGGGTGGGGGTAATGCAGCAGCATCGCTCCGGAACGCGGCCGGCAGCCCTGGCGCGGCGCAGCTGGTGCGTGTGGGCGAGGTGTGCACGCTGCAGGTGCGCGTGTGGAGCAACCTGCCCTCGCCCGTGCCCCTGGTGGACCTGCACCTGGTGCTGGGCAGCCTGCAGCACACGGGGACAGCAGGGGGGGCTGGGGCAGGGGCAGGGGCGGGAGGAGGGGGTGCGAATGCATCCTCCGCACCCACCGGGCCGCACATCCACCAGCACCACCGGTCTAGCCACGTCGTGTCCGGGGGCGTGCAGGCGGGGGCAAACGCTGCTGCAGCGTCCGCGCCGTCGCAAAGCTTCCTCGGCGCCCACGGCTCGGCGCCGCTCGGGGCGGCCACCTGGGGCCCAGGGGGCATGCCGCAGCGGAGGTCCTCCACCGGGCACGGATCCCGCCCGGAGCCATCTGTACAGCAGCAGCAGCAGGCGGTGGGCCCTGAGCGCCGCTCCTACGTCCAGCAGCAGGGAACTACGGGGCCGGGCGGTGCGCACCACGCCCCTTCCGCCCCCTCACTCCTGCACCCTAATACACACGTGTATCCCAGCTCCCCAGCCCTGGGCCCCACGGGCCCGGGGTCCACGGCCGTGGCAGTAGGTGCAGGGCGGCCGTCGACGGGACCTGGGACGGGTGCGGGAGGTGCGCGTGGTGGGGTTGGTGGCGGAGGGGCGGCGGCGGTGCTGGACCGCAACGGCACGGCCAGCAGCAGCAGCAGCCTGTCGCTGGGCCCCGGTGCGGGCCCCACGGGCGCGGCGGGCGCCAGCTACACCAACCTGTCGGAGGTGTCGGGCATGGGGGCGCGCAGGGCGCCGTCGTGGCCAGGTGGGAGGGAAGGAGCGAGTACGACTGCCTGCTTTTGGCTGCCTGAATCTGACTGACTTGTTGCAGTCGAGGCTGTATGGCAATCTGGTACAAGAGTCCGTTCGCTCCTTGGCAGCTGTATGTTAGCCACGGAACGGACCGGTGATGGCCGCATTGCACCACAACTTTGTGCCGAGCCTCCTGCTGTCGGTTGAGCCTGTGCACCCCTCACACCGTTTCTGTGTCACGGCCGGGCTATGGATCCCCGGCTTTTGCCCACAGTGTAAAACTGAAACACAGTTGTCTCGCGCATCACGCGTACCCCGTACCATCCCCACCCGCAGAGGGCCTATCCGCCGTGGCCTCCATGACCGGTGGAGCCGCCCTGGGCGGTGGCGGTGGCACCTTTGCCGGCCCGCCGCGCCCCACCGTCGCCCCCTCCTCCCCCTTCAGCGCCGGCAGCTCCGTCGCCGGGGCGCCTACCACCAGACGCCCCGGTGCGACGCTGTCCGGCCCCGCACCCCCCAGCGATACCTCCCAGGGCGACGCAGGAAGCAGCAGCAGCGCAGCCGACCGCCTCTTTAGTGGCGGTGGCGGCGGTGGCGGTGGCGACCGGCCGTCGTCCTCCGGCACGCCCGAGGCGCGCGGCGGCGGCGGCGGCCGTGGCCGCGGCAGCGGCTGGGCTCCAGGCGACGACCTCCCCTGCTTCCACCTGACCTCTGTAAACCACGACCCCGCCTCAGCCCGCTACCTCACCCTCTCCCTTCCCCCATCCCGTCGCGAAACGGAAAGCGGCGGCGTCCCGAGCGCCTCCGCCAGCCCGCGGCCATCCCCACGCCCCGACCTCGAGCCCGCCGGCCCCTCCTTCGGTGCTGCTGCTGCCCCTCCAGCCACACCCCCTACCACCACCACCCCATCCACCGCCCCCTCGGACCCCAGGGTTACACTGCTGCAGCCCGGCGCAACGACCCTCACCTTCCAGGTAGCTCCCATGCGCCCCGGCCTGTACTACGCCCGCCATCTGGTTGCCACCCTAGGGTCGTACGAGCTCCGTATCCCTTTGGTGGGCGCACGTGCGCTGGCGGCGGAGACGCGCGCGCTGGCGGGCGGGTGGGAGGGCATGCTGGACGCGGGGGCGGCGGGGGTTGCTGGCGGCGGCGGGGGCGGAGGCTTGGCCGGTGGCCTTGGGGCGTTTCCGTTTGGGGGCCTGCTGGGTGCTGGTGGGCTGGGAGGCGGCACGGCGGCGGCGCTGGCTCGGCTGGGACGCGTCATGCCAGGTGGGTCGTGCGCCACAGCAACCTCACTGTCCTTGTCGGGCCTGTTGTGGCCGGGCCGTGCACACGCTGCATGCATGCTGAAGGCGTGGTGAGCACGCTACGTTTCCGTGCCATTCGCAGAGAGAGGCGCATGAGAGGCGCATGCAGTGAGCTTGCGTGCCTTGCTGTTTTCGCCGCAATGTGCCCGTCCACCTGTGTTGGTTTGTGCGCTCAGCATGGCACGCTGTGTGGCCTCAACCCACCCTGCAGACGGCGACGTGTGCGGCGTGGAGGTGGTGTTGGAGGTGACGCCGCTGCTGCCGCGCCTCATGGTGGGCCCGGTGGCGGTGCGCGGCGCTCTGTCGTGCGGCCTGCCGCAGTGGCTCGGCATCGCACTGGCGCCGCTGGAGCCCCCGGGGCCGCAGCCGCAGGACCCAGGGGCGGCGGGGCAGGCGGCGGGTGGAGGGGGGAGCGGGGGCGGAGGCGGAGGCGCTGGGGCGGCCAAGGGTGCGGCGGCGGGGGAGGAGGGGGTGCAGAGCGGCGGCCTGCAGTTTGCTCGGGTGCATGTGCAGGTAGGGACGTTGAAAGAGAACTGCGTGGCTCAGTCGGTTCCTTGGACTGCGTGGCTCAATCGGTTCCCTGAACATTTTTTACGTTGCCAAGATTGACACCGTTTAGCGCCAGGGCGCGCTCCCCGTACGTAACGCTGATGAGCATTTGTGCATCCCCAAGTTACCTACGGTTACTGGCCCTGACCCCTTCTTGCCCCTCCCCTGACCCCTCGCCCCCAGTCCCGCAAACCATCCCTGCTGCGCATCGGCGACTGGCCCTCGCTGCCCTCCCCAACACCCGCGCCCCTCTCCGCCCTGCCATCCTACGTGGCCAGCACCGGCGGCGCCGCCGCCCCAGACCCGTACGACACCCCGCCCGCCATCCACCCAACCGCCACCGCACTCGCTCCAACCAACTCATCCGGTGCCGGTGTCTTCGGCTTCGCTGCCGCGGCCGCGGCGGCCGCCGCTGCTCCGGGCCACGTGTCCCCATTGCCGTTCTCCACCTCTGTCGTACGGCGCCCGGAGGCGGGCGCCACGTGCCGCGTGGCGGTTGTGGACCTGAAGCGCGCCGCAGCGGTTTCGGAGGCAGTGGCGGCGGGTAGCGTGCCCCCGACTCCGGCTCCGGCATCCGCGCGGCTTGCACTTCGTTCCATTGCATCTATGAATGTGCGCCGGAGCTCGGCGGGAGGGGCGGGCGTGTGGGGCGGGCGCAGCACGGGCGGAGGGGCGGCCACAGGGGCGGGCGGGGCGGGCGCGGCGACGGCGGCGGCGGCGGCGGCGGGCGCGGCGGCGGCTGCCAGCACCACGTGGACGTTCATGACACGGCAGGGGGTGGACCTGTCGCAGGTGGGGCCGTGGTGGTGGCAGGAGGCGTTGGATAGTCAGCCGTAAGCTGAACCTGCACCTCGTCATCGGGCTTGGCACCTGTTCATTTTCCCCGTGCTGCCTCCCGTCCAGGCCATGTCCGGCCGGCCGCTGCGTTCCCCCGTGCTGCTGTGGCTACCTGTGTGGGTGCCGCCCGCCGCTGTGGCTGGCGGCGACAAGGGCGCGGCGCTGGGCGTGCCGCCGGAGGTGGTCCGCGTGCAGCAGGTGCGGTAGTTGGGGACGGGGGGTGTGGTGCGCGGGCTCGTGCGCGCCAGGCACATGTGAATGCAACGCACGTGTACTACAACGCGTGGGCGCCAGGGGTCATCCCCTGCACCCCGAAATCGTGCAGGGGATCTGTTCCACCATGTGCCAACGCTGGAGCCTATCTGCACCCCTCGGTTGGGGGTGGCCAGCGCACGCAGGTCGTAGCCTTGGCGCCCGAAGCCTGCGGAGCAGCTCCACATGCCATATCAAGGCACGCGTGCGTTTAACCCCGTCCCCAGGCTGGCGGTGGGCCACACGTCCCAGGCGGAGGAGGCGAGGCGCCAAAGAGCCAGCCGGGCCAGGGCCAGCCGGGGCCACCCATGGCGCTCGGGCCGCAGTCCACAGGTACGTGTCGCAACCTGCAACCGTTACGCATACCACTGGCGCAACGGGTGAATGGTACGGTACCCGTTACGCACGCTGCACGACGGCGCAAGGGTTGCAGGTGCCAGGATGGATGCGCAGGTTCCGCAGAAGCTACAACGCCTCCATCCCTGCCCTCGCCACGCCTGTGTGCACTGCTCGCCCCATGAACGTGCACCGTTCCCTCTCCCTCGCAGGCCGGCGGCCGCTGCCCCCCCTGGAGCTGGAGGTGGTGGTGGAGGGGCTGCAGGGCGGCGTGTGGCGCTCGCACGCCACCGCCCTCAGCGTGCCGCTCACCACGCCGCTAAGCGTGCACACACGGGTGAGCCAACTGCCGCACAGAACCGGTGTGCTTGGCAGGGTACGACTTGTCTAGCGCTGCGCTTGGAAACGTGCACGTGAGTGAGTGGGGTGTCAGCAGTGGTGCCGGCTGCGGGCGTGTCATCCGGTGTACGGCTAGGCATCTACGGTAACGTTCATGGCGATAGGCCAAGACAGTCATATGCGCCGCCTGCTCACACCTGTTACCCTTCGCAGGCCCACGCGCTACCTGACCAGGCCCACGCTCTGCCTGACGGCCGGGCTGGTGTCCTGTTTACCAGGCATGCCGTTGATCACGACTTAACCTTTGCCCTTTTCACGTGGACGGCCCCTTTCCCCAGGCCCACGCCCTGCCCGACGGCCGCGTGCTGGTGTCGTGCGCCGCCACCGCCTGCCTGGCGCTGCCGCTGCTGGTCACTGACGTAGCCCTGGAGCCGCAGCTGGGGCTGGTGCTAAACGGAGGAGGGGCCGGGCCAGGGGCGGGGGCAGCCGGGGACGGCAGGGGCGAGGGCGGGGGCGGGGGCGCGGGACAGAACCTGGCGGGGGCGGTGCCGGGGCTGCTGCCGCTGTGGCTGGCGCCGGGGGCGACGGCCAACTGGGCGTTCGTGCTGGAGCGCTCCGCAGGTGGGCGGACTGTAGATGGGCGGTGTGGTGTGGTCAGGGTAATGGGCATGGAAGCTCTTGCTGCGGCTGGGATGAGTACCAGTAGGCTTGCGTTGCGAGACTTGCGTGGCGTCCGCAACGCAACTTGGGTATGGCACGTTTGGTTGACTGTCTATCTTGTTCCATGTGCTCTCCTGCAGACGCCTTCCCGCTGGCGCCCCCGTTGACGGGCGGCGGCGACGACGTGTGCGTCCTGCACGTGGCATACGCCGTGGCGCCCCCCGGCGGGGACGTGGGGCGGCCGCTGGAGGGCGAGGAGGTGCTGGGCCCTGCCCTGCAGCCCGTGTGCGGGCACAGATACCCGCTGCCCGCCCTGGCGGCGCAGGGCGGCCCCGGCGCGACGGTGACAGGGGAGGTTCTCCCTGCCCTCGACAGCGCGTTTTGGGGACCCGGAAGCGGTGCTGGCATGCCGCCGATCTCCCCGACGCCGCCGCTGCAGCGGTGCGTGACGTCGAATGCCACGTGTGCCGCGGCGGCGGCGCAGGCGGCGGCTGGCGGTGGCGGCGGCGCGGCCGGCCCGACGCTGAACTACTATTCGCACACGGGTGCGTTCGGGCCCGCGGCAGTGAACTGGGGGAGCAGCGGCGGAGGCGCGTTGCTCAGCGCCATGCCAAGCGGCGTACCGCCGCTGACGCCAACGATGCGGGTCAGCGGCGGCGGTGCCGCCGCCGCTGCCGCTGCTGCCGTCACCGCCACCGGCGGCGCAGGCGTGCAGACGTTCTCGCACGCGTTCACGCTGGAGTTCCCCCCCAGCAGCGCGGTGACACACAACCTGGTCTCCGTGCGGCTGCTGGGGCCCCACACCGCGTCCGTGGGCCAGCCCACCACCCTCACGTGGCTGGTCACACGTGTGTCAGCGCTGCCGCCTGGCAGCGCTGCAGCCGCCGGCGGCGGCGGCGGCGGCGGCGCGGTGGGCACGCCTCCTGGGTCTGCGCTGGCAGCCGGCGGCGGGCGGCCCTCCGTGTCAGCTATGTGCGAAGTGGGAGGGGGGCGGAGCAGCTCCGGCGTGGTGCCTGCGTTTGACGACGCAGGGGTGGATGTGGCAGTGTACGAGGTGCTGGGGGCGGAGGAGGTGGAGGGCGCGGGGCACCAGCGGGCGACGGGGATGTCGTTGGCAGGGGGAACCGGGGGCGGGGGGCCGGGCGGGAGGGTGTGGAGGCGGGGTGTGGGGTGCAGGGGGAGCGTGCGGCTGGGGAGGAGCAGGGGCAGCGTGGCGGTGGTGGAGGCGGTGGTGGTGCCCCTTGCTGGGGGGCTGGTGCGGGCGCCGGGGCTGCGGCTGCAGGGGCTGCGGGAGGTGCGGCTTGAGGCGGAGGCGGAGGCAGCAAAAAGAGAGGAGGAGCTGGTGTACGTGTGTTAGCTGTGTGCACCTTTCGTTGGACGCGGCAGGCGCTGTTACAATAACCAGCATGTGTTCACTTGCGGCTTGAGGCGGAGGCGATGAAGAGGGAGGAGGAGCGGGTGTACGTGGCTTACGGGTACACATGCTTTGGTGGAAGCGGCAGGCGCTGTTACGCGAGTCTGCGCTTGGACTGTAAGCTTGCTGAGCTCTAATCTGGGTGGCCGAAGGGGACGGGCGCGCGTTGCTTGTGGTGTCAGGAGGCGCCTTTACAAGCTCCAGGGAAAGGAGGGATCATGCACTGATTCTTGAGTCTGTGAAGGCAGTCAGGTGACACATCTCCATCAGCCCCATCATCCACCATCTATACCCATTTTGCCCCTTTATCATATGGAACGCCGCAGAAGCACAGGCAGCGCACGGGCAGCGGGACACTGCCACGCGTCCGTCGGGTTCCCATTCGGTAACAGCGCGGCACCGGGCATGCATTGTACTTCCCAGATGCTCAATCCTTCATCGGTTGAAGTTGCAATGGAGTCGTGGGGAAGGGCCGGAGCGCAGCTAGGGTGCAGGTCAGCAATGGCAACGTGATTTAAGGGGACGCAACGGTGGCTCCCCCCCGCCTGCCCTGCCATAGCCCACTGGCCGTTACCCCGCCCCTCCTGCCGGCTTCCTGTTCTGTTACTTTGCCGCCCTGCGCCGCCGGTACCGTACCCCCTCAGCCGACCGTGGACTTGCGCCACTAACCCACTAGCATATGCGGAGTACTAGGGACCATGGGGCCCTGGGTTCACTTGGTAACTCACATTGGCGCCCTTTCAGCAGCCAGCCTGACCAACATGCAGGGAAGCTCCCTTGTCAACATCCAGGGGACGGAGCTCCCTGTCGACAACCCCACGCCAGACGCCAGTGCCACGCCACTCCGTGGCCCTCCCTCAAACCTGCGAGCCCCACGCCCCACCGCATATCGCTACGGTCGCACCTAGGCCAAACACAGCGCCATACTGGTTCCAAAACCCACAGCCGCTAGGGCAATCTATCGGAGGAAGCCATGACGCCAAGGTTCAGTTACCACCACCATCCGTCGCACGGCACAGGCATGGAAATGCTACATGCAGCAACCCGCACGGAACGTGCACTTGACTGCATACATACGGTAATGAGTTTCTCTTGCGGTACTACGCGCTGGTTGCGCAAGACCTACAGGTCTGTGTGTTGAGGTACGCGTGTCGCGTGGTATCTACAGGTCTGTGCCCATCCACACCAGCCACCCCCCGATGGTGGCCCCCAGGAACAGCACATAGCCGAACAGCAGGTTGGTGGACTGGGCGCCGGTGCGCAGGTTGACCACCTGGGTTGGGGGGCGGGCGCAAAGGACCGTGGGTTAACGGCTGTGTGTTGACACGGTGACGGCGGCTTCAACAGCTACCGTAATCGACAATCGCCCTCTCCCTGCCATTCTAGCAGCTTGTGTACACTGCCTATGTGACTTGCGGCGCAGACCAAGTTCTTGAACCAACCCACCTGTATGCCATCTGCGTCCGCCTCCGGAACACCTGCACACAGCAGCCAAGGCAACACCCCCCCACGTTGGCAAGGGCTAGACCCTGTTTTATGACATGCTCTTGGTACCCCATACCTGCATTGCTGTCCACGTTGGCAAGGGCTTGTGTTACGTGCTAACATGGCCACCGGTACCGGTATGCGATTGCGCAACCTGAACCACTCAGCCCAGCGCACGCCAAGGTGCCGGTGATCGACAATAATGCTTAGAATACATGCTCGACTCCCACCTTTTTGTCGTTGCCACAGGGGTGCGCCCTCCTGCTCTTGCTGTTGCTCTTGCTGCTGCTGCTCCCCCTCCTCTGGCGGCGTGTAGCGGACCTCGTAGTGCGGCCCCGCCCCGAAAGACAGCACAAAGCCTGTGCAGGGGCGTAGGGAAAGCGTGCGGCAGGTAATAGAGTTGCAGGCAACGGAGGGGCAGATGCTAAACGCAACGCAGGGCCGGTACACGACAAACTGCACATCGGTGCTCGGCGAATCGGCCCCAGCCTGTCCAGGAAACAACAATCTTCATGCGCTGGGTGCCACTGGCACCACCCTCCGCAAGCCCTACTGGCTTCCAATTCCTCCACTTTACCGCTCTGCTCCTTGCTGAAAAACATGACGGCTTGCAGGTAATTTGTTATGCAAGATGCAGATATTACATTTCTATTTTGCGATTAAGTGTCCCCACCTGTCCAGAAGGCTGCCAGCAGCCCTATCCACGAGGCGCTGCGGCTGGCGTCCCCCAGCTCCAGCAGGCCCTGGGACACAGGGGAAACGCATGTAGGAGGTGATTTGCCGCAGCGCTTCAGTGTGACATGTTTGTGCAGGCTGTGCACTGGGAGGTGGCCAGGTGGGGCGTCCCCCAGCTCCAGCCGACCCTGAGGGTGTGTGTGAGGGACACAGGGGACGGGACAGCGGGGGTTATCAGCCGCAGACCAGCAGAATCAGCTGAAATTGGAACCTATAAAGAGGTGGGATAGGGAGTACAGAACGCGGCATTGTTTTGCAGGGATCCCGGAAACGAGTTTGGACAGGCTGGGAAGGAGTCCGGGGAAGCGTGCAGTATGTAGCATGGGGTTGGGTGTGGCATGCGCCCTCTTGGCCATGTGCCCAGGTCCACGTTGGTTCTAGCGTGCCTAAAAAACAGCAAGCAGAGTCCCCTGTTGCAGGTCTGGGCAAGCCAGCGCCTAGCGGCAGGACGGCCGCCCGCCACGCTGCTGCACTGGCGCCCCTCCAACACCCGCTCCCCCACAAGCCCCCTCACCTGATCGCCATGACCTGTGAGTGCCACTGCGTGCAGGGTATGCCCTTACCCCTTACACATGCACGAAGGCAAACGCACCGTCCCCCCGCCCTCCAGCATGCCCCCTCACCTGCCCCGCCACCACCAGGGCCACCAACACGTTGAGCGCCGCACGGCCCTGCGGCACACACATGGGTACGATGCAAAACGGGGGACGCGCCGTTTGTATGTACACAACAATCGCATCCGCAGAAACATGGGAAAGGAGTGGGCGCCATGGGGTTTGGTTCAGGGATAAGACGCCCGACTGCCAATGATGCGAGCCGTGAGCCGCACACAGCGAATGTCGCTAGACAATTAGCAACCCGCTGCCCAACCGCGGCGTCCGCGTGCTGCCACGTGTCAGCTTGCCACGTGCCCGCATGTCACACCCCTGAACGCTGCCCTGCCCACCTGCGCCGTGAGCTGCGTGCTTAGCTTGACGGTGTAGAAAGGCAGCACCTCAACCTCCGCCTCAGCCTCGTCGACGGAGTCCCGGGAGGCCAGCAGCGCGGACTGCAGAATGAGGATGTTAATGAGGATGTATGAGGGTTGCGAGGTGAGGGTCAACGGGTGGCTCTTACTGAACACGGCGGCACCGGTCACACACAGGGACACGCAATGTAACCGCGCCGCCGCCCACCGCCACGGAGCCTCTCACCTCCTGCATTTTGTTCGCGAAGCTCTCTGCCGCCTTCGCCTGCTCCCCGGCCGCTGCCCCTAGCCCCAGCCCCGCGCCCGCCAGGCCCTGCGCGTTGAGCGCCAGCCGCCGCTGCCGCCTCGCCTCCCGCCGCCGCGCCGCGATGCGCTCGTCCAGCGCCAGGTTGCGGCCGTAAAACGCAACCAGGGCGCCCACCATGCCTGTGCATGTGTGTCGTACGGGCAGGGGAACAGGTGGGCTTGGGGCTGTCGGTTGAGTGTACAAGCGTTCGCGCCCACCATGCCTGGAATGCCGTACAGACAGGACCATGCACGCAGGTGGCATCGGGGCTGTCGGTTGAGTGTACCACAATAAGCACCCGGGGCTGCACACGTGCCTGTGCTGGCGGCTGGCCCGCAGCGGCCCGCATTGTGCCACCACCCGACCTGCACTCACATACCTGTTCCACACTACTTGATCCCTCCCCCCGTCACCCACAGCAGCCACCGCTGCACAGCCCCTACCGACCCACCCGCTGCCGCGTTGGCTGGGCCGAAGGTGATGGGCAGCTCAGGCATTCCCCAACCTACTCACCCGCTCACCGCTGGTTACAACCAACGCAACAGGAAAAGTAACGCACCTGACCCTTGCAGCGCAAACGTGTGCAGGTGGGCAATGCTGCTGCGTGTCCAGGCGCCCGCCCGCCACCCAGTAAGCCACCTAGGGAGCGAACCACCCACCCGCCGCCGCGTTGGCCGGGCCGAAGGTGATGGGCAGCTCCGACAGGGACGCGTCCGCCAGCGCCCCCGCCAGCCCCGCCAGCCAGTACACCGCCCAGAACAGCGAGTGCCTGCATATCAAGGGTCACAGGGGTAGTATACAGGGGGTACTTGTAGTGAAACAGTGTAAGGCGTCAGGAGGGAGGACACCACCCCGAAAAGTGAGTTCCTGCGGGATGGAGAAGCACATCCATGTGTACTGTTGGCAATGTGGGCCCTGATGGGCACACCGCCCAGAACAGAGAGTGCGTGCATAAAAAGGAAGGGGGCGCAGGGATAGTATACAAGGGGGTACGCGGAGTAAAACAGTTTAACGCGTCAGGGGGTAGGACATGAAGTGGAGGGAGGGGTGCGACGGCAGCAGCTTGGGCGGCATGACAGCGTGCGAGGGTGACGATTCGCAGAGGACCTTAAGGTCGAGAGGCACCCGAGCGCACTCAGCGCGCAGGGCTGAGGAAACGCGGCCAACGGTTGGACGAGAGGATGCGGTTGGACCTGTTTCCTTGGCACACCGCATGCTATGATGCCCCGCATCGGGGAATGGGCTTTTACCCCACCCCAGCAGCGCCTCCAGCTCCCGGTGGTAAAAAGTGTGCTGGTGCAGGTGTTTACTTGGCATGCTGGTCAACTGGTAGTAGCCCCACGGCATACCCCCACCCACCCCAGCAGCGCCTCCAGCTCCGCCCCCACGGTGAGCAGCGTGGCCAGCACCATGAACAGCTCCAGGGGCGAGCCGCACACGAAGCCGCTGGTGGCCAGCCGGGGCACCTGCCCGCCCGCCACAGCCAGGTGGTCGTTCACCAGGCCGTCAACCAGCACGCTGGCGGCCAGGTCGCCCTGCGCAAGGGTACAGGTGCACATAGGTCGCGGACTTGCGGTACTCGCGGTATATCAGGTTGAACCACGCATGAATTTCGCCTGATGCAGCGTTCTGCCAGCACGCTGGCTGCCAGGTCGCCCTGCGGAAAGGTTGCAGGTGCAGGAGACTACAGCACTGCATCGCAGTCCAGCCATACGGTTGGTGGCCGGTCTGTCCGTTTCACACATGAGCCGTTAGGCTTCACAGCTGCGTGCAAGTACAAGGGGGGGTGGGGGGTTCCAACGTGGCACATCATAAGCGCATGTGCCCGTGCCAACGCATACCCCACCAACTTCAGCCCATCCCGGCCCCTGCCGTCCACTCCAGCCATGCCACCGTCGCCGCTTCACCAAGTAAGGTCCTTGTTTGCGCTGTGCTTTTGCTTCTCCCGCGGCTGCACCGTTACTCACGTCCGTCCACTCCAGCCACGCCGCCGCCAGGTAGACCACGATGAAGCAGTAGTACAGCACGTACACGTACACGGGGCGCACCTGTACGGCAGTACGGGACAGTACGGAACAGAGGCAGACGGGAGGGTGCTGTGAGGCGAAGGTGCAGCGAGGCTGTACCGCATGGAGGAAAGGATGGAGCGGCATGCCGCTTCTGGTCGGTCCTGGCTGGTGCACGCCACAAATATTAATGTCCGAAGCCCGCTGTTGCCATACTAGTACTGATGGCGATAGCGTGTAGTAAAGGCTCTTTGAGGTCAAGAACAGCAAGGTGCAGCCAGCTTAATTGCGTGCAGGTGTACCATGCAGCCGGCACAATGCTTGCCGTCAGCCCCTTTCTGGTTGGCGGCCCCGTGCCCCAGTCCACTGCGTCCACGACGCTGGGTTGCGTCTTGCATGACATGCTAGGGCAGCGACTGCCCACCAGCACCGCAAAACCGCTGCCGTGCAGGCTCCATGTGTATTTATGTGCGGCTCACCCGCCTCTCCGCCGCCTCCTCGCGTCGGCCCCTGCGCCCGGGTACGGCCCTGGAGCTGCTTGCAGCTGCCGCCTTGGTAGCTGCAACAGACAGGGGTGGACAAAGACACAGGCATGGGAAAGCCCAATACTAGGGGAAGTGGACTTTTGTAATCTACCAAGTCTGTGTGTCACATGAGGGCCTGCGGATCAAACTCAAAGCTGTCGGCCCCTGTGGCCCAGAGAGCGGGGCCAGGGTGCCACCGCAGCACTGGTGGCACGGCTGTCCACAGCTGAGCGTAACGGTTGCAGCGGTGTGGCTTGTACCTTCATCGTCGTCGCTTTCGCTTCCACTGAGCAGCGAGTCAAGCGTCCCGATGGTCTCTTCTGTCGTTCGGGACGCAGGCTGTCGCGCGTGGCCATCGTGTGCTTGGCATCGCGTGTTGCGCCATCCAAGCGACCGCTGTGCATTGGGACATATTCCTTGCCGCTGCCATGTATGTGTGTTCCTTAAATGATTGCGGCTCAGCGGGACACTGGAGGGCACACAAGGCTGGGGTTTGCCCTGACAGGGCCATAAGCAAGCAGCTCGGCCCCTGCACGTCGACATTAGCGAGAAAAGTCCAACATGTAATGCATAGCTTTTGGCAGGGTACTGTGCCGCTTTCGTCTACTGCTCGCTAGGAAAGCGGTGCGTGGAAACAAGGTAAGCTTGCAAAGCACCCTATTCAATTGAGAATTGCAAACGGTTGATTCGGCATACAATATCTTTGTGATGGAGCCAATTGCAACAGCAAATGAGGGTGGCAGCCACAAGGGAGTCCTCTGGCGCTGGGCCGCTGGCCACGTCTCTCCGAGGTCATGTGGACCCTGGTCCAAAGCAGGGCTAAGTCAGCCGCATGGCTGCACCGCTTACACCAAAATCTTGCCCCTGCACCCCGAACAACGGTAAGTATAGGACAAAAGGTTCTGATGCAGGCTGCAAGGCCACAGCATTGAAGGACAAGGAGGTAGGGGGGAAGGGCAGGCGATAACAGAACAAGGGAGTCCCCCACGGGAGTCCCCTGCACACCCACAGCCGACAAGGTGTGCACGCGGCCGAAGCTATTGCCGAAAGGAGCTATAGTACATGGTAGTTTGGTAGAACGCATGGGGGCACAACGCTGAGTGAGCACAGCGGCAGGTTTGGTCGTTGTGTCTGTTCGGAATTCCAGGTGTCCCTGCGGCAACGCTACTGCGCTCAAGCACAGTCGACACGGACAATAATACTGAATAGTATTTGTGGCAAGGCTGCGCTAGTTTGCAAAAGGCACCAACTGTTGCGTGTCTTTTTCCGGTACGCTGAACGAGCTGCATGCGGTGCATCCCGACGCCGACAGACAACATTACGATGCAGCGACAATAACAATTGATGGAGAATTGCTACTACGTTTGACCAGATACTGCGCTTGTTTAACCCACGGACGTTGCGTGTCGTTGCCTTAATTCAAGAGGGCGGAAGTAGGTCGCGTCACAACAACAGCTCATGCTACAACATGGATGAGTGTAGACGGCTACTTGTAGACACAAAGGTCAAGGACTTGGGATGTCCCGAGCAGTCGTCACTCGTGCTGCTGACGGACAAAGCGACAGTAGGCGAAGCCTTACAGGTGGGGCCGTTGTTTAGCAAGCCCGAACAAGACCGCGCTCAGCTTTCGTTGTCCTCGGAGCAGCGGTTGGCCAAGCCAACGCCGTCCCGTCTCGGTGCCGCATGCCCTTACCACCTACCGCTCCACTACTGCGCAACAGGTGTTGGCTGAGCAGCGTATCCTCTCCGCTCCAGTCGTGTCTCCTGAAAGCGGTGATGAGGCTGGCGTCCGGTGGCCGGCGGGTGTGGGCTGTGCGGACATACTAGGGTAAGGTGGTCGGCCGAGAACGCCATGCATAGCCGAGCCATGCGGAAGACGTGGCCTGGGCGGCGTTGTGTCCCCTGTGTCCCCTAAGACCGTCAGCCTAGGACACCTTGCCTAGCGGAAGGAGTGGGCTGTAGAGTGCTGTGTCGCCTGACGCACACTCAGCGGCTAGCTGGCGCGTGCCATCCGTTGTGGATGAGTTGCGGACGCTGGGGGTGGGGGTACCGCCAAAGGGGGAAGCACGTGGCAGGAATGCAGTGACCACAGCAAGGGCCTCGTTCCTGGCGTACCGCCACTAGCCAACTGCGCGACCCCCTCCGCCCTAACCTGTCCTAACCCCATGCCCCACCCTTCACCCCATGCCCCACCCTTCACCACCAGGTTTGTGTGCGTCAACGACATCCTCATGAGCTTCCTGGACTGTGAGTGCGTGCGGGGTCACGTGCTGTGTGCATTCATACATGGCCACGGGGTGGGTCACCTGGGCACACAGCATGGGCCCCGTGGGCGGGGTAGAACGTAGAAGACTTCCATAAGTGGCTCCAGCAGCACCACCACCCGCCCATATTGGCACCGGTACGTCACGTCACGGCGCAACGCGATGCCAGTACACCGCCGCCAATTACAATACGTGCGGCACACCACGGCCCGGTGTGCGCGTCAAGTGGTGCCGCTGCCCCCACCGGCCCCAGCCGCATACCGTACCAAGCAGACGACACCGTTTTCGTGGAGACTGGCCCGAATAAGAAGTCCAGCTGATTAGAATGGTGTGCGCATCCTGACGTACCGTATTCTCTGGCCCAGTGGCTACCGTATGTTCAACGCCCGTCGCTGACGCTACCTCCGTCGTGTCGGGCTCTGCAGGCGTCGACGCGGATGCTGCCAACGGAGGGGCAGCGGCCGCCGCCGCCGCCGCCCCAGTTGCTGCTTCCGCCGCCGCCGGGGGCTCTGCAGGTGCAGGCGCTGGCGCTGGCGGCGCACCGCGGCGGGCGTCCCGGGCGACGGGTGAGGGCGGCGGCCTGCTGTCGCGCATGCGGGAGCTGGAGGCGCTGGGGCTGCGGTTCTCACAGAGGAGGCTGAGGGACCTGACCGTCAAGGGTGAGGGCGGGCTGGGCCAGGCAGGGGGGGGGTATGAACGGGGGGGCTGAATCGGACAGGAGGGGGCAGGGGCGAGGCGAACGGGTGGCCGTCAAGGATGAGAGTGGATGGGGCGGGGCGGGGGGTGGGTCAAGGGAAGGCGGGGAGGACGGGCGCACCAGGGTTGTTGGATCTGGCCAGGGGAGGGCGGGAGGGTTTAACACCACGCGTGACCAGCCTGGCAGGCAGGTTTTTGTTGTTGAGCGTCTACTGCGCATTGCGGGGCCGAGGGAAAGGAATGGCTTGCCAGTCGTTCTCTCAGTCCCGGTGCAGGGCCCCCGTAACCGCGCATGTGCACGACGACCTGTCGTAGCTTTGCTAGGCCTCGTACCCCGCCAGCTCCGCATGGGGTTGGGATGTCAGCCAACGGCGTTACGTCAACGACGATACTCGGCACAGCTGCACCCTCGCTTGCAAGGCGATGTCCTCAACGCATCCCGCACGACCTCCCTTGCAAGGCACCGCCAACGGCAAGGATCATCAACGCATCCGGCCCCCCTCCCTTACCTTTTTCCCCTTCCTTGCAAGGCTGCGACGGCGACTTCCTGCACACCCGTGTGGCGGGGGAGGCCACGCTCCTGGAGCTGGTCATGTACGGGTTCCTGGACCCCAAGAGGCGGT
>VFQN01002042.1_pt1 | contig 32186 bp, 28 predicted proteins | sample 3512371 | NCBI WGS metagenome assembly VFQN01 (sample SAMN10412370, study PRJNA504923) | tailings metagenome | isolation source: Replicate 2 from Balatoc abandoned mine | place: Philippines: Itogon, Benguet | collected 2017-08-28 | reverse complement strand
TAATCTCAATATGAGCGGCTTGTAATTTTTGGAATTGTTGTTCTGTAAGAGTTGAAGGACCGTTGGTAAACAGAGTCAGTTTGGGCGACCAGTGATGTATCAATTTCGCGAACTCAAATCCCATATCTCCATTGGCCAATACCCCGAGGGTTTGTCCACTCACTTCATAGCCGTGGCAATAAGGGCAATGAAGCACCGAAATCCCCCAACATTCGGCAAAGCCATCGATGGGGAGCAATTGATCTCGGATACCTGTTGCAAAAAGCAGTTTATCGGCAGTGTAGGGTACATTTGAAGCAGTAACTACGCTGAAGTGGTCAGCTTGTCGCTCGGCCTGTTGTACCTTATCATGCAGCAGCATGACCCCCGGATAACTCAACACTTGGTCTTTGGCTTTTTGCGCAATAGCGGCGGGAGTTTCGCCATCTTGCGTAATAAAATTGTGAGAATGAGGTGTTTGTTGGTTGCAAGGCTGCCCACTGTCAATAATCAAAATGTGACGTAAAGAGCGGCCTAAAGCCATCGCCGCTGAGAGTCCAGCATAACTCCCGCCGATGATGATAACGTCGAAATGTGTGTCGTTGCTCATGGTATTTGAGTTTTTAAGTTGAGAAATAAAACATCACTTAGAGAAGGAAGTTTTATCGAAAATGCCCCGCTGAGAAGGGGAAAATAGAAGACTTTTATGGTTTGCAACACCGTTGCAAACCATAAAAGTTCATTGTAATGTTTTTAGAGGGAATGAGAAAGAGCGTGTTGGAGCCTGAGAATGTTGTATTATGGAAAGAAACACTTAAGGTGAAATATCAACTTTGATGCCGCCTTAGATGTCTTGATTTTTAGTGACTTAGGCTTTAAAAAGCGATGTTAGAGCATAAATAAATTTCGGAGCAAAACGGTGGAAAGTTATAATTTCTAAATAAATGCTTATTCAAGACAAGACTTTCCAAGTTTGTGATTTCTTTGGTTATCAAAGGTACGGGCTTAAAACCGCGTGGCGACCCGTTTGGAAAGTCTCGCCTAAATCAGCGTAAGTACTTATTAGCCCTACAAAAGAATGTTATTGACAGGTTGAATCGCCGGCGGAACATTGGTTTCGTCGAGCATTTCGCGCAAATCTATCTCGATGGTACGAGTCATAGCCGTGATAGGCACATCGTTGAAACTACCTTCAAAAGGATTTTCGCTGGTTTCGCCTATTTGCTCCATGCTCGAAAACACCCACGATACCAGCATACTAAATGGAATGGTGAGCCATACCATATGTTCGCCTAATTTTTCGAACTCTTTCAACATCCCAAACGGCATGATGAAAACAAAAATCTGAATAAAATACAGGCTGATTGAAGCAAATTGACGAGGATAAGGGAAATTTTTAATCCGTTCACATTTACCTTGTTGGTCATAAAAGTTCACCAACGTATTTTCAAGTTCTACATAATTGAGTGGTTCGATATACCCTGCTTCTTTAAGTTGGCGGAGTCGCTTTGATTGAAGACTGATGAGGTGAGTAGCGCGGTTTTTCTTGCTCAACGCATACGCCAAATCTTCTCCCGAAATAAATTTACTGAGCTCTTCATCGAGTTTTTGTTCTTTTTCAGGAATGCTATAGAAGCGTTTATAATCTTTGTTGTAATGTTTGGAGAGAGTTTCCCACGCCCGTGGCTCTCGAAGCTGAAAACGCAACGCCGTCAGCCAAGCGACATGTCTATAGAGCAATTCTCGATGAATTTCTTTGGTTTCGGCTGAGCTATTTGGATTTTTGATAAAGTCCTTGACCAATATCCCCCACGCTCGACTGCTGTTGATGATAGCGCCCCATATTTGGCGGGCTTCCCAGACTCGGTTGTAGGTTTGGGTATTTTTAAAACCTACAATAAAAGCGGAGGCTGTACCTACAAGCGTAATAGGAACCCACGGAATCGCAATCCAATGCCAATCAAAAACTTGGTATAACACCGTAGGGACGGTCGCGATGATGAGCAAAATGAGGATAGTACGGCGAGTCCAGAGAAGAATCTCAATGACTTTATAATGATTTCCTGCGTGCATTGTTGAGTAGAGTTTTTAGGTGAGAATGGGTTGTTGAGTAATGTATGATTGGGTAAAATTGTTTCGGAGAGTATAGCTATAGCACAAGCATTGGAGGCAGGGGTATAGGCAAAAAGAGACACATACGTTGAGCTGTTGTGAGCTATGAGCATACAATAAAAAATAAAAAAGAAGTAGCGGGTTTAGGGCTAATTTCCTTCTAATAATCATAACGTTGTTGACATTCCACCGCTTAAAGCGCAAAGAGCCTTGTCGGGAAATATCCATAAATTGAGTAAACTTAAAAAAATATCAGGTTTGTTGTAAGTGTTTGATAATGAATGAATTGTTTGGTGTTAGTTAAAAGTAAAGATACCTGTATTTTATTCCAAGACTTCATAAGCCATCAAAGGATTGGCTTTGTTTTTTAAGGTTACTTCGCCGATGGGCGCACATCTAAACGACTCTTTCACCAGTTCGTAGGCGTGTTGTCCAATCACGATTTGACCCGGTTTCGCAATTCCCTGAAATCGTTGGGCTACATTGACCGTATCTCCAATTACAGTATAGTCGAGGCGGCGCAAGGATACCGAGCCGATATTGCCCGAAATCATCTCACCCGAATTGATCCCAATCGCCACCCTAGGCAAATAAGTCGTGTGGTCGAGTAAGTTTTCTTGGATAGATTCGATGTGGCTTCTTACGGCCAAAGCAGCCTCAATAGCATGGTCTAGGTGATAATCACCCCTAAAAACGGCCATCACGGCATCGCCCATAAACTTATCAACATGTCCACCTTGAGCGATGATTTCTTTGACCATGATGTCAAAATACTTGTTGATAAGCCGCACTACCGTATCAGGGTCGGAGTTTTCGGTGATGGCCGTAAAACTACAAATGTCCATAAACACCACCGTAGCTTCTACGGTTTCGTTGACCATGATAGCCGATTCAAACTCTTTGCGACTCATAAAACTCAGCACATTTTCATCGACGTACATCCGCAAGATGTTGTTTTCTTTGATGGCTTGGAGCGTTTCGCGAAGTTGGTTGATGTGTTGGAGTGTCTTTTGAACCGTCAATTCTAAATCTTCAAAATTGACGGGCTTACACACAAAATCAAAAGCACCGCGATTCATGGCTGTGCGGATATTTTCCATATCCCCATAAGCCGACACCATAATTACTTTGATAAGTGGGCTAAGCTCGCTGACTTTACTAAGCAGGGTAAGACCATCCATCAGGGGCATATTGATGTCACTTAGTACAAGGTCGATATCGGGTTGTTGTTGAAGTAGTTGAAATGCTTCGACACCATTGGGGGCAAATACAAACTGGTATAAACCCTCGCGGATTTGTCGTCGAAATTTTTGTTTAATCAGCAATTCCAAATCGCTTTCGTCATCTACGACTAGCATTTTGGCTTTATTCATAATGAGTGGGTTAGTTTCTGTTTTAGATTGGCAAAGTCAATAGGCTTGGTCAAAAAATCGTCAGCGCCGTATTTTTTTGCTTGATTAAAGTTTTCATCATCGTTGTAAGCCGTAATCATCATAACCGTAGGAGGCGCGCTAGGGCGGTCGGTACGTATGCGGCGTAGGAGCTCTATGCCACTCATCCCTGGCATGTTGATATCTGATAAAATCAACACAACTTCCGAAAAATGGGTTTCCAAATACGAAAGAGCTTCTTCTCCAGAATGTGCAAAATCAAAATTTAGTTCACCATTTCTGATTTCACGCCGAAAACGCTGTTGAAACAAGGTTTTAATATCGAGCTCGTCATCGACGACTAAAATTTTCATGAGAAAAAAAGGATAGATGGATGTTTTGGGAATGTAATAATACAAAAAATGTTAGAAACTAAAGTGCAAGCAGAGGAGTTAGTCATCTAAAACTAACCTCATACAAAGTATTTATCATGAATAACTTCCAGTATCACAATCCTGTTCGGATTATTTTTGGGAAAGGACAAATCGCCCAATTGCCGAAGCAAATTCCTGCCTCTGCCAAAATCATGATGACCTATGGTGGCGGGAGTATTTTCAAAAATGGCGTCTATGACCAAGTAAAATCAGCGTTGAAAGAGTATGATTTCTTAGAATTTGGGGGAATTGAACCCAATCCTACTTATGAGACTTTGATGAAGGCCGTGGAGATAGCTCGAAAAGAAGGCGTAAATTTTTTGTTATCGGTAGGAGGAGGTTCGGTATTGGATGGTACTAAGTTTATTGCGGCTGCAATTCCTTTTGAAGGAGAAGACCCGTGGCATATTTTGAGTCAACGGGCCAAAATCAAAAAGGCGATTCCGCTGGGTGCGGTATTGACATTGCCAGCTACGGGTTCGGAGATGAATTATTATGCCGTAATCAGCCGCTCCGAAACCCAAGAAAAAAAGGGAATGGGCAATCCTTTGGTGTACCCTCAATTTTCGATTCTCGACCCCGAAACGACCTTTTCGTTGCCAGCTCGTCAGATTGCCAATGGTATCGCTGATGCCTTTACGCACGTCATGGAGCAATACATGACCTATCACGTAGGTGCTGAGATGCAAGATCGCATGGCCGAAGCGGTATTGCTGACGCTTATTCAAGAAGGCCCTAAAATGATGGCCAATCCTACCGACTACGATGCCGCTGCCAATGTGATGTGGGCGGCTACGATGGCTCTCAATGGGCTACTTGCCGCTGGAGTCCCCACCGACTGGGCTACGCATCAGATTGGTCATGAACTTACGGCTTTGCATGGTATCGACCACGCCCGAACGTTGGCGGTGGTATTGCCTCATTTGTTGGAATTTAAGAAAGAAACTAAACGAGAAAAATTGGTTCGTTATGCCAAAAATGTATGGCAACTTTCGGGCAGTGAAGAGGAGTTGACAGAGAAGGCGATTCAAAAAACGGCGGATTTTTATGCGTCTTTAGGTATTCCTACCAAAGCGAGTGAATATAACATTGGCAAAGACACCGTCGAGAAGGTTGTGGCGCGTTTTGTTGATAGAGGAATGAACTTTGGCGAGCATGCTGACATTACGCCTGAAGCAGTAGGGCAAATTTTGGCATTGAGCTTGGCGTAAGATTTAAACTTTTAAAGGTAATTTTGAAAACTTGCTAAGAAGATAATCACTTAGCAAGTTTTTCTATTTATAACTTTTTGATAATGAAGCCAATTCTATTCTTCCGAGCAGTCATTTTGCTTTTTTGTATCTCTACCCACCTCAACGCCCAACAATCGTGGATACGTATCAATCAGCTTGGCTACTTGCCCCAATCCACAAAAGTGGCCGTTTGGGTAAGTAAAGAAAATATAAAAGTGGTTGATTTTGAGCTATGTGAGGCTCTTACCGACCGTGTGGTGTTGAAGTCAAAAGCCGTTAAATCTTTCGGAGCTTATGCGGCTTTCAAATCAAGTTATCGGCTCAATTTCTCAAGTTTTACCAAAGTAGGTGGTTATTATCTCAAAGCTGCGGGAGTACGTTCTCCTGTTTTTAGGATTGAAACGGATGTATATGACGGAACGGCCGATTTTGTGTTAAAATACATGCGTCAACAGCGGAGTGGTTACAATCCTTTTTTGAAAGACTCTTGTCACCGCCAAGACGGCTATGTGATTTATCATCCTGATTCCACCCAAAATGGCAAGTTTATGGATGCGTCGGGTGGGTGGCATGATGCTTCGGATTATCTTCAATACGTGACAACCTCGGCCAATGCGACTTATCAATTGCTTTTTGCTTATCAACAAAATCCCGAGGCATTTGGCGATAGTCACGATGCCGCAGGTCACCCTACCCCCAATGGCATTCCTGATATTTTGGATGAGGCCAAGTGGGGCTTGGATTGGTTGGTAAAGATGAATCCCGCCAAAGATGTGATGTTTAACCAAATCGCCGATGACCGCGACCACGCAGGTATGCGCCTGCCCACCAAAGATTCGGTGGTGTACAATCGCCAATGGGGCTTGGGAAGGCCCGTGTATATGGTAACGGGGAAGCCACAGGGGCTTTTTAAGTACAAAAACCGCACCACCGGCGTGGCTTCTACAGCCGGAAAATACGCCTCAGCCTTTGCATTAGGAAGTCAACTTTTATCGAAATATTACCCTGATTTTTCTAAAAAAATACGTCAAAAAGCACTAGACGCTTACGATTTTGGAAAACGGTTTCCGGGAGTATGCCAAACAGCCCCGGGGCGTGCTCCTTATTTTTATGAAGAAGACAATTATGTAGATGATATGGAGCTAGCGGCGGCGCAGTTGTACCAACTCAACTCATCGACCCAAACCTATCTCAACGATGCCGTTAATTTTGGAAAAGCCGAGCCTACCACCCCGTGGATGGGCGCGGATACTGCCAAGCATTATCAATGGTATCCTTTTGTCAATTTGGGACATTATTTGTTGTCAAAAAATAATCCGACTTTTCGTCAATTCATGAAAGACGGGATTGAGAAAGTAAAAACACGTGGACAAAACAATCCTTTCTTGAATGGAATACCTTTCATTTGGTGTTCAAACAACCTGACAGTAGGGATTTTGACTCAGTTGCATCTATACCGTAGCCTTACCAAAGACCGTCAGTACGAAGAACTAGAGGCTGCCATGCGTGATTGGCTTTTTGGGTGTAATCCGTGGGGTACAAGCATGATTTGTGGCCTTCCCGAAGGGGGCGATTGGCCCGTTGACCCACATTCTTCTTTTACACATTTGTATCAATATCGCATCGATGGAGGCTTGGTAGATGGCCCTATTTATGGAAGTATTTTTGGCAAACTTATTGGCATTACTTTATACAAGCCAGACGAATACGCTGATTTTCAGTCAAAACTAGTAGTGTATCATGATGATTATGGAGACTATTCTACCAACGAACCCACTATGGATGGTACGGCGAGTTTGAGTTATATACTGTCGGCTTACCAAAAAGAAGGCAATCACTTGCGGGCCAAGCATAAAAAAGAACAAGCAGGGGCAATCATCCAAATGGATACTACCCAAAAACGGGTGTTTCTCACTTTTACAGGGCATGAGTTTGCGGAAGGAACAACCAACATCTTAAAAACCCTCAAACAGCATCATGTAAAAGCTTCTTTTTTTCTGACGGGCGATTTTCTACGAAATCCTGCTTATCAATCTTACGTGGAACAAATGCATCGTGAGGGGCATTATGTGGGAATGCACTCCGACAAGCATTTGCTTTATTGTGATTGGAACAAACGCGATTCGTTGCTGATTAGCCAAGAGCAGTTTGAAAAGGATATCCAAGCCAATGCTGCTGAACTAAGACGTGTGGGGATTGAGCCAGAAAAGGCGTCCATTTTTATGCCTCCTTATGAATGGTATAATGCCTCTATCAACGATTGGGCGCGAAATATGGGTTTGAAGCTCGTTAATTTTACCCCCAAGATTGGTACAAACGCCGATTATACTTGGCCCGAATTGCCCAATTATCGCAGTAGTGAGCAACTACTCCAACGTTTTTGGCAATACGAATCTTCTTCATCTAATAAGCTCAATGGGGCGATTGTATTGATTCACTTGGGTACTGACCCGCGCCGCAAAGATAAGTTTTATGACAAGCTGCCGCAGATTCTACAACAACTGAAGGCAAAAGGCTATCAGTTTGGCAGGTTTTGAAAAGAGTTCAAGAATTTGAAAAAGGTATTTATCGCTATTAAATGATGAACAGCAGAAAAACGCCTCCCGCCTTTCCTTCTTAGATGCTAGCGATATGGCAGAAGTGGAGAAAATAGTGCAGTTGAAATTGCATAAAAAGGGGTTGATGTAGGGGGTATTTCTGAAAATGTCTGAATGAAAATAAAAACTGAAACGCTATGTAGCAGTTTTAAAAAAAAGATGATAAAGTGAGTAAAGAAATTGAAATAGTAGAATACCAATCGTTGCTTGGTGAAATAAAAACCGCCATACAGCAAGCACGTCTTCGTGCTTCACTTGCGGTAAATACCGAAATGATATTGTTGTATTGGCAAACGGGTAGAATGATAGCCGAACGCCAACAGCAAGAAGGGTGGTCGGCAAAGGTAATTCCCCGGTTAGCAGCAGATTTGAAGCAAGCGTTTCCCGACCTTAAAGGTTTTTCGGAACGAAATTTGGGTTATATGTTGCGTTTTGCCTTAGAATATCCTGAAATCCAAATTTTGCAACAGCCTGTTGCAAAATTACAAGATACCGATAACGAGCCAAGTACAGTCTTAACACAGCTTGTGGCAAATTTGCCTTGGGGGCACAATATTTTGTTGATGGAAAAAGTGAAAGATAAAACTGTACGTTTTTGGTATATGCAGCAAACCATTGAAAAAGGCTGGAGTCGAGATTGGCTACTCAACGCCATAAAAATGGACAGTTACGCTTATGCCCAAAAGCAAATCAAAGCGCACAATTTTAACAAAACACTTCCCCCAATTCATTCTGATTATGCCAATGAAGTGTTTAGAGATGCCTATAATCTCAGTTTTTTGGGCATAACCGAAAAAGTTAAAGAAGCTGAATTAGAAAAACGATTGGTTGAAAAAATAAAATCGTTATCAACTCTTACTGCCCAAAGATGAGCTACAAGCCTTAGTATTGGAGGAAATGACCGCCATTGAAGAAGAAAACAAACAATAAAAATTGATACCTGACTTACATCTTTAGATGCTATCGTCACGGTAGAGGAGAAGAAAGAAATAAAATAGGCTGATTGCGTTGGTTGCAATCAGCCTATTTTATGTGCTTTTTGGCTACTGTAATTAAACCAAAAACCTGCCTGAGGTTGATGTGATTAGTTTTTAGGCTTAGAAAAAACGAGACCAAAAAGCAAAATCACCACATAACAAATGATAGGCATAAGGTATGATTGGGCTACGTCGATATCAGCTACTTTGCCCATGATAGGAGGAAAAACGGCGCCACCTACTACCCCCATCACGATATAAGAAGAGGCTTGTGGTTTGAGAGGACCCAAGTTGCGTAAGCCTAGTCCAAAGATAGTGGGGAACATGATACTCATAAAGAAATTGAGCATCATCAAAGCGATAAACGACGTCCAGCCCCAAGTTTGAGAAATAATCAAACACATGACGATGTTGGCACCTGCAAAAATTGCAAGAAGGACATTGGGCTTGATAAACCGCATCAAGAAAGTACCCACTGCGCGTCCTGCCAAGAGCAATACCATGCTGAAAGCAAAGTAGTAGCCTGCTTTTTCGTCGGTCATATCAGGAATGTATTTGACGGCGTAATTGATAAAAAACGCCCAAGTTGCTCCTTGTGCTGCTACGTTGAAAAACTGCGCAATCGCCGCCCAAATAAAGTGACGATGAGCAAACAAGCCTTTTTGAGGCGTAGCCGAGGCCGCTTCATCGGTTTCTGATGCTTCGGAAGTGAGAGGAGGTACTTTAATAAAAGAAAAAGAAATCGCTACTGCCGCTACCACCGCGCCAATTACGATATAAAGATACTTGACAGGAGCCAAATCGGCTACTACATCGCCCGTGGGTACATTGCGAAGCATGATATATGAGCCTAATACAGGTCCAATGATGGCACCTACACCATTGAAAGTTTGTGAAAGATTGATACGTTGCTCAGAGGTCTCTTCATGACCAAGGGCGGCAGAGAAAGGGTGAGCGACGGTTTCGAGGGTAGCCAAGCCACAGGCTAATACAAACAACGCCAAACGGAAAAAATCGAAAGATTGGGCTTCGGCGGCGGGGTAAAACATAAAAGCACCGATGGCATATAAGGCCAATCCCAAAAGAACGCCGTTTTTATAGCCATATTTTTTCATGAACAATCCTGCCGGAATCCCCATGACAAAATAGGCCCCAAAGATAGAAAACTGAACCAAACCCGAATCGGCAATGGAAACATTCAAGACCGTCTGAAACCGTCGGTTGAGCAAGTCACCCATGGTGATAGCAACACCCCATAGCAAAAAAAGACTGGTCACAAAGACGTAGGTCGGGACGTATTTGGCGGTAAGTAAAGGCGCTTTTTTCATTATCAAAATTGAAATTTGAAAGGTTTAGGGTTGATTGAAAAATGATAAACACAAAACTTTTCCAAGGTTTTGAGCCTTGGAAAAGAAGGCTAATGTTTGATAATAGACCTATCCAAATGTACATATCCACCATCTACATGAATCAATTGCCCCGTGGTATGGCTTGATTTGCTAGAGAGTAGGAAGGTGACCATGTTGGCGATTTCGTCGGGAGAAGTCATGCGGTTTTCAAACGGAATCCGACTATTGATTTCGTTGAGGGTTTCTTCAGGATTGGGAAGGGTTTTAATCCACTTTTCGTAAAGAGGCGTCCAAGACTCAGCCACAATGAGTGCATTGACTCTGATACCATACTTGAGCAATTCGACCGCCCACTCGCGAGTGAGGGCATTGCGAGCGCCGTTTGAAGCAGCATAAGCGGAGGTATTGCCTTGACCAGTTTCGGCTACTTTGGAACTTACATTGACAATAGGCCCTTTGGTTTTGATGAGATAAGGTAGAGCGTGATGAGCCAACAAATAATAATGTACCACATTTTTGTGAAGCGAAGCCATGAAAGCCTCGTAGCTACCATTTTCGAGTCCTACGCCATCGTTGACACCTGCGTTGTTGACCAGACCGTCGATTCTCCCAAAACGCTCTACGGTAAGGCGAACGGCCTTTTCGCATTCGGCGGGGTCGGTAAGCTCGGCTTCGATACCATATGCCATTCCGCCAAGGGCTTCGATTTTGTCGATAACGACTTGATTGTCGGCGGCACTACGGCCAATAATGACCGGAATCGCTTCTTCTACGGCCAACGTACGGGCAATCGCTTCGCCAATTCCTTTGGCACCACCCGTCACAATAATTACTTTTTCTCTAAGGTTTAGATTCACTTTTTCAGAAAATATATTGGTTTGAAAAATAACTGTGCTTTGCAATTTTAAGCCCATACTTGGGTGCCTTCGGTGCAGTTTTTACACATTTCGATTTCGGAGCGTGAACGTATCAATGATTGCCTAAAATTGCGATACGCTTCGCTTTGCCAGAGGTGCTGAAAAGAGGTCTCCGAAACATCGCCTAAGCGATAATGAGCATCTTTGTCGAAACAGCAAGGTACCACTTTTCCGTCCCAAGTAATGACGCACGAATGCCACATTTTCCAACAATGTCCGTCCATGCTATTTTTGATTTGATAGCTTCCGTCGGCTTGTTGGGCGTAGCGAGAATATTTGTCAATGGTCGGAATGAGCGGGTCGCCTTGCTCATAATCATAGATTTGGGCGGTTTTGAGACCAAGTTCATCCACTCCGATTTCGTTTGCCAATTTTTTTACATCCTCAATTTGGTGTTCATTGGGTCGAACCACCAAAAACTGAAATACTACGTGTGGTGTTTTTGATTTCAGCAATCGCTTCCATTTGATGATATTGCGCGTCCCGTCGAGTACTTTTTCGAGTTTGCCGCCTACTCTATATTGCTGATACACATCTTGCGTAGTACCATCGATTGAGACAATAAGTCGGTCGAGGCCACTTTCTACCGTGCGGCGCGCTATGGCATCGCTGAGGTAGTGGGCGTTGGTAGAAGTAGCGGTATAAATTCCTTTTTGGGAAGCATATTTTACCAGTTCCAAAAACTTAGGATGTAAGTAAGGCTCGCCTTGAAAATAAAAAATAAGGTACAACAACGAATCGGCTAATTCATTGATAGTTTTCTTGAAAAGTGTTTCTTCGAGCATACCCGTAGGTCGCGTAAAAGAGCGTAGTCCACTGGGGCACTCGGGGCAGCGAAGGTTGCAGGAGGTAGTTGGCTCAAAAGAAATACTCATAGGCAGGCCACGATGAATGGCTTTACCCGTAAATTTTGATTCATAAAAACTATAAATTACTTTGAGGGCATTCCAAATACGCTTGCGAGTGAGTTTGGAAAAAAAATTAAGCCCATCATTAAAGTTTCGATTCATCGGCAGGAGTGGAAATAAAAACTTTCCGAAAGGTAATATATCTTTCGGAAAGTTGGTGATAAGTGGGAGAGTTTAGCCCGTATGATTGTTGAGCGGTCGGCTATCCTAAGTATTGGCGGAGGTAGTTGCGGCTGGTCAAAATCGCCGATTTTACATCCTCGATACTTCCTTCGTAAGCTTTGTCTTCTACTTCGATGCATACTGGCCCACGGTAGCGTACATCGGTAAGAGCCGCAAAAAATTTACCCCAGTTGACATCGCCAAGGCCGGGTAGCTTAGGGCTGTGGTATTCCAAAGGATTGGCCATGATGCCTACGCGGTCGAGTTTGTCTTTATACACCTTGGCGTCTTTGAGGTGGATATGATGCAAGCGGTCTTTGTAATCGTAGATGGGTTTAGCTTCGTCCATCATCTGCCAAATCATATGCGACGGGTCGTAGTTGAGCCCCAAAGCTCGGCTAGGGATGATTTCAAACATACGGTCCCAAATAGCGGGTGTAGTGGCTAGGTTTTTGCCGCCGGGCCATTCGTCATTGGTAAAAAACATCGGACAGTTTTCGATACCAATTTTGACATTATGCTCTTCGGCTATTTTGATGATGCTAGGCCAAACCTCCCCAAAAGTCTTGAGATTTTCGGTGATATTTTTGGAAGGGTCGCGGCCAATAAAGGTGTTGACATTGTGCAATCCCAAGCGAGCTGCTGCTTTGATGAGTTGCTTGATATGTTCTTGATAAAAGCTCGCTTTGTCGGTATCAGGGTCGAGTGGGTTTGGATAATAGCCTAATCCTGAAATGAAAACGCCTTTTTCTTTAGCATAATGCATTAGATAATGAGCATAACTTGTATCCGTCAAAACGCGGTCTACGTCGATGTGAGTAACCCCTGCGTACCGACGAGCATCGGCGTTGTTGGTAGGCCAGCACATGACTTCTACGCAAGAAAATCCATGATTGGCGGCAAAATCTATCACGTGTTCGTAGCCAAAATCGGCTAAAATGGCGCTTACAAATCCAAGTTTTAACATGTCTAAGGTTGATTTTTGAATTGAGTTGCAACTTACTAAAAACCGTTTGGAGAAATTGTAATATTCCCGAAAAAACGAAATAAGCACAAGCATAGGGGAAAAAAACGCCTTGATTGTCTTTGGTTTAAAACATACAAGCCATTAAAAACAAAACCTATGAAAACAAATACAGCTGCTGCGGCTACGGAGCGTTTATTGATAGTAGATGGTCTACGAGGATTTGCCCTTTTCGGGATTTTGATTGCCCATATCACGTATTGGTTCAATGCCGGCCCTATGCCGGATGGTATCATCCAAAAATTTGACGGTATTCCTTTTCAAATTGCCGCGACTTTCGAAGGGATTTTTGTCTCAGGCAAATTTTATACTTTCTTTTCTTTTTTGTTTGGCTTGAGCTTTGCTCTTCAGATCAAAAGCCGTGATTTTACGATAGCGCGTTTTGGGTGGCGATTGTGTTTGTTGGGGCTGATTGGATTGATACACAGTTTGCATTGGAGGGGCGATATTTTGAGCATTTATTTTGTAGTAGGTCTGGTGATGATACCCCTGCGACGACTAACGGACAAATGGCTGGTAATACTGGCTTTTTTGCTGATACTTAATATCCCAAGCCGTATTCGAGACGTATATCACTTGATAAAACCTATCGCTGAAGCAAGTCCTCAACAGCGAAAAATAGAAGAGGCTCAGGCCCGTCAATATTGGGATATGCTAAAAAGCGGAAATTATGGGAAATTGATAAAATCTAATATTCCAGCGATTGCCACCAAGTTTGAATTTCAGTTTGATAGTGGAAGGATATATATCACTTTAGGATATTTTTTGTTAGGGCTATTGGCTGGGCGTCGCCGATGGTTTGCTGATTTGAATGAGAATCGTTCTTTTTTTAGAAGGTGGCTTAAAATAAGCGGTTGGGCTACTTTGGGCATTATTGCGATGGCGGTTCCGTTGGGGTTGATGTTTGGACAAGGTCCGCCCAAACCTTGGCTCAATATCGTGATGGGGGGGCTTTTTGACGCTCACAGTATGTTTTTGACATTTTTTTATCTTACTGGCATGACGCTGCTTATGCAAAAGGAAAGTTGGGCGAGTCTGCTCCAACACTTCTCAGTGATTGGCAAACTCGCCCTTACTTCTTATTTGGGACAAACCTTGATTGGAATTGTGCTTTTCTACGGATTAGGTTTCAATCTTTTAGGAGAAATCAACCCGTGGATATGTTTGCTGTTGACTTTTCCAGTCTATGGTTTGCAAGTTGTTTTTAGTCATTGGTGGCTTTCCAAATTTTACTATGGCCCTGTCGAATGGCTCTGGCGGTCGCTTACTTATGGGCATTGGCAGCCTATGAAACGGGTAATTATATCTTGACCTTTTTGACTGTGAAAGGGAAACAATGTTCCGTAGGACAGAAACACTCTTCAATCACGACGATAGGGCAACAAGTTTCAGTAGGGCATTCCTTCTCGGCGATTTCGACGGTGTATTCGCCAGGAGTTGTTACTTCCAAAGAAGCACTGACCGCGTCGTCAATCCTAAGTCCATCTTTAAACCATTGATAACTATTATAGCCCGTAGGAGCTTGAATCAATACTTTTTCTTGCCGTGCGGTACAAAGTGGAATCGGAATACTGACGCAGGCGGTTGCATAGTCATTTTCGGTTTTGGAAAAATTGCCCGGAGTAGAATTGGGGTCATTGCCGAAAGCACCGATGATTTCGGCTTCATTACAGAGTAATCCATGCGCAAACCCGCCGTTTCCATTTATCGCCACCGTGAGGGTAAGAGTATCCTGCTGCCCTGGCAGTAGTTTTAGAGGTCCCCAGAGATGTGTAGTGGGGTTGTAAGTACCTTGCGAAGCTACGGCCGATAGGAGCGTAAAGTTTTGTAGCAAAGTATCGGCCACCATTACACTATCGGCGGTACCTTCTAGGGCATCGTTCCGTACAATCAGCTGAAATATGGCCGTATCTCCAAGGGCTCTTACACAATTGCCCAAGATTAGTTTTTGTAGTCCCAAATCAATATCAGGAATTTCGAGGGCTTTTAAGGTAAGACCAAAATCAAGACTGAAATTGGTTTGGGCATTTTCTCCCGTAAAAATCTTTGCTACTATCTGCGACGAATCAGCGTTGTACTCAGCATCGGAGTCTCTTAAGTGGCTCAGGGCGTCGCCTTTTACTTTTAACGGAGCGACGGTGAGGGTATCTTTCAATTTGACAAAATAATTTGCAACGCTAAATGCTTTTAAAGTAGGTGTTGGCGGTGCTGATGAAAGTACAGCGGAAGGAATTTCTTGGTTAAGGTCAATTCTTACTTCATAAGTATGGTTTCTTTTAAGCCCCCCTGATACATTTTGGTCATTGAAATAGTACTGCCCTCCGTTGGAGGTTGTATCTCTAGCTACTTCTACTCCCTCATTTTGCATATCGTGTAAGGTCACTATTATATTATCAAGGAGACCTTCGTTGGCTTCTTGAATACCGTCTCTGTTGGTGTCATACCATAATATATTACCGATTTCGAGCGGTGCACTTTCACAGATTCCTGCCAAATCGCCCACTCCGCCCGATTTTCCTAACGACCCGGGGTTGATGGCATAGACCGCAAAGCCTCTTTTACGTTTTCCTGTTTTGGTATCAAAAGCCACAAAGCCAGTAGCTAGGTAGGTAGCATGTAGCGGATCAAGAGCTGAAATGAGTACTTCTTGTTGTCCTGCAATTTTGAAGAGCCCCCCATTGGTGATTTCGGCGTGACCTACATCTCCATTGCCATTGAGCCAATAATCTTCACAAAAAAATTCCCCTCCTCCTGGGCCGGAGTTACTATCCACTCCACAGCCCACGAGGGTTCCTGAGTGGGCGTTATTTTCAAGTTCATAAGACCCGTCTCCACGGCGCTGGGCACGTACCAAATCTCCGCTCATAAATCCATAATAATGGAGCGTATCATCTACCGCAATACCTGGCTGAGCTTGCCCCGTCTGTAGTCCAAGTCTATCCATAAACGCTAAAATAAGGGAGCCATCATCATCAAATTCAATATCGGAAAGGATAGCTTGCGGATAAACGGCAAAAGCAGCTACAGGGTCAGGAGAGCCGTTGGGATAGTTGCACTGTTTAGGGAAAATATTGGTCCAAGGTTTCCACGAATTGATTGTATCACAGCCGGGCGTATTATCAATAGGCCCACGAGGATAACCCAAATCAAACTGGAATATATTTTTGTAAGTAGTGGTTTTTGGATTGAACTCATAGACAGCGGCTTTCAAATCTGCTATTTTTTGGGAAGTCTCAGCGGTACATACCACTCCTAAGTACAGCTTGCCGCGATAATATTTGAGCCCCCAAGGCACATATTCATTGTTGGAGCAGTCAGGGTGAGGAATATCAAAAGAGGTAGTTTTGGCTTCTTCAGCACTAGCAGGTGGGGCGATTGGCTTCCCTACCAAAAAACTGTAAAGCTTTTGGTCATAAAGATTGATTACATAAAGGGTGTCTTGATTGGCCGAAAATTGTGAGCCACCTATTCCTATTTTCCCTGCTTTATGAAAAGCCAACGAGTCGCGGCTAAATTCGGTTTTGTCAGCTGGTAAAATATTGACACCAGTCGAATCAATATGGGGGTCAGGGCCGGTGTCAATACCAATCGTTTTGACATCTAAGAAATTAGAGACTTGATTGGTTTTAAGATCAATAGAATAATACCCTCCTGTTCCTAACGGACCTAGTCCGACGTGTCTTCGAGTAATAGCCGCTACCAATAGCAGATTTGAAGAACGCTGATACGCTGCAATCCAAGTGGCACCGATGGTTTTGGCCGTGGCTAGTTTTTGCATCGACATGTCATCTTCGCCCGCCAATCCCGATGCAGTATAATCAAATACGACTAGAGCGGGGTCGGAGCTTGCGGTGCCATCTTTGAGGGGGTCTCCCATGGCATAGCAAGCCGTTACGATTTTGACTTCGCTACCTGCACGGCAAAATTCATCATCATTGAAGATACCAAGGTCAATCTGGGTAGCGGGAGCTTGTACAAATCTTACCTCTGTGCCGTTTTGAGGGCCTACGAGCGATACAAAAAAAGTGGGAGGAAAATCCGAGAATTCGATGCGAGCAAGGGTACCAGGGGGAACTTGAGTATCGTTAAACTCATAGTGCCCGCTAGAATCAGTAAAGGCAACGAAAGGAGTAGGGTTGCCAACAATAAAGAGTTTTACTTTTACGTTCGAAATTCCCATTTCAATCGGGTTTTCGAGGGTGCGGGTTCCGTTGGCGTCAAAATCGCCATAGACAGTGCCAGAAACTTGAGCTTTGGTAGAGAGGTGTAGCCCTAAAGAGAGAATGAACAAACATGTGCTAGCCCACACCTTAGAGGAGGCGCAGAGCCATTGTAAAGATAATCTCATTGCTTCAGATAATTAACGTTTGAGTAATAGGGTTAAGTGCCTCTGGCTAAAATGGCTGGATAAGGTTATTTTTCAACCAGTGCTGGTACATTGAACTTTGGTTTATTGTAACTAAATGAAATGCTAGGTCTGTATCTGCGGATACAAACCATTGCTACTCCTCGCTTGAGGAAGGTATGTTTAAAAAAGCAAATGTTTTTTAGGCACTACATTAAGTGCAAGTAGGGCAAACGAGCTTGAGAAGATGATATCAGCACGTATAAATACAGATCATCACTCCTTAAATAACTTTAGCAAAATTTTTTCAATCTGTTAGGTTGTCTATTCGACATATATTAAAAGTCAAATATCCTGCCACATACGTTAAATAGTGGAAAATTTGATTTAAAAAGCCAAAGTAATTTGTATGTGCTTGATTTTTAGTGATTTTGAGGAGGGGAAAAGAAGGGGTAAAACTATGCTTATAATAAAATAAATATACCAAAAGAAAACAAATACATCTTAATATAGTTACCTTAAAAATGCCACAAAAATGATGCCAATTTTAGTTTTAATGTGTTGATTTTAAACTCGATAATAAAGTTGCGTTTAAAATTGAAGTGCAGAATAGAATTTATAAAACAAAGAAAATAATAAACATAAAGATGCTGTAGAAATACGATTAGTCTAGTAGCGAAATATAATATTTTTTAAGAATTTTATTAAAAAGTGCTAAAGTTTTGTTTGTATTGATTATTAAACTGTTTGCGACAAAACAGGTATTTGACAACAATCTTACTGTACTTTACAAGATGTCTAATTTGGTGGTGTTTAATCTTCGTCGCTGGCAACCTGGCGATGAAGCCTCACTCGTAAAATATGCCAATAACTATGATATTTGGCGCAATGTGAGGGATGTATTTCCTTATCCTTATACTTACTCAGATGCGCAAGATTGGATACACCTTTGTGAAAAAGAAAAACAACCAACGGTATTTGCGATAGAGGTGGCGGGAGAGGCCGTGGGAGGTATAGGGATTGTATTGGGCAAAGATATTTACCGTTGTAATGCGGAGATTGGATATTGGCTTGGACAGCCTTTTTGGGGGAAGGGTATCATGACACAAGCCGTCATAGAAGTGACTGCTTATGCTTTCAGACAGTTTCCGGTACAACGGATATTTGCGGGTATATTTGACTACAATTTGGCTTCTATGAAGGTACTTCAAAAAGCTGGTTATGAAAGAGAGGCTATCTTGAAAAAATCATTGTGTAAAGAACAAAACTTATACGATGAGCATATTTATACCATTTTTAGACCAAAAAAGCCAGCGATTGAACCTACCTCGACTTCTCAATAGTGTCTGAAATTTAGTACCTTTGCAGCCCTTTTGTGAACCTATTTCACCCAAAAACGTTCCCCTGTTTACCTGTAAACCAAGAAGGTAAGAAATGAGTAAAAATATTAATATCAGTAATCGCCGCGCTTCGTTTGAGTACTTTTTTTTGGAGACTTACACGGCAGGTGTTGTATTGACAGGCACTGAAATCAAATCGATTCGTGAAGGAAAAGTTAATTTGACGGATGCTTACTGTATCTTCCAAGATGGGGAGTTGTTAGTGCATCATTTGCATATTTCTCCCTACGAAAAAGGTACATATGCTAATCATAATCCGACTCGTGACCGCAAGCTTTTACTGCAAAAGCGCGAACTCAAAAAACTGGCCTCTAAACTCAAAGACCAAGGGTTGACTATCGTTCCAACTCGCCTTTTTATTAATGAGAAGGGCTTAGCCAAAATTGATATAGCCCTTGCCAAAGGTAAAAAACTCTACGACAAACGCGAAACCATCAAAGAACGAGACATCAAACGCAGTCGTGACGAATCGTAGGGGCGAGCGTGTGGGCAGGTATGGGCAGACGCGAGGGTAGACGTGTGGGCAGTGGGCAGACGCAAGGCCTGCCCCTACGTTTGCCCCAAAAACGGTAATAAAAATTCGGTAGGGGCAGGCCTTGCGTCTGCCCCCAATGTGCGTCCGCCCCAATGTACGTCTGCCCAAAAATGGTAATAAAAATTCGGTTGGGGCAGGCCTTGCGTCTGCCCACAATATGCGTCTGCCCAAAAATGGTAATAAAAATTCGGTAGGGGCAGACATAACAATAGATGTAGGGACAAATGCAAGGCCCGGGGCAGACGTAAGGGCAGACGCAAGGCCCGGGGCAGACGCAAGGGCAGACGCAAGGCCCGGGGTAGACGTAAGGGCAGACGCAAGGCCTGCCCCTACCGTTATTATATTGTTTCTAATAAAATTTTCCATTCTCCATTCCCATACTATTTTAGTAATTTTGCCCCTCAAATTTGACAAAATACATCATGAGTAAAAGATACACCGTCACGGCGGCCTTGATTTATGCCAACGGACCTATTCATATTGGACACTTGGCGGGATGTTATGTTCCTGCCGATATTTATGTACGGTATTTAAGAGCCAAAGGCGCAGAGGTGGCTTTTGTGAGTGGTACCGATGAGCACGGTGTCCCGATTACGATTCGTGCCAAAAAAGAAGGGCTTACCCCTCAAGCCGTAGTTGATAAATACTACACCCAAATCAAACAGTCGTTTGCCGATTTTGGAATTTCTTTTGATGTATATTCTCGCACTAGTTTGCCTGTTCATCATGAGACTTCTCAAGCGTTTTTTAAGACTATTTACGACAAAGACGGTTTTGTCGAAGAAACAAGCGAGCAGTATTATGATGAAGTAGCGCAGCAGTTTTTGGCCGACCGCTACATCATCGGTACTTGCCCCGTCTGTGCCAATCCCAATGCCTATGGCGACCAATGCGAGCGCTGCGGCACTGCTCTTAGTCCATTGGAATTGAAAGAACCACATTCGACGCTCTCAGGCTCAAAGCCTGTGTTGAAATCTACCAAAAACTGGTACTTGCCATTGGATAGAATGCAACCTGAAATTGATAAATACGTAGGTAGCCATACCGAATGGAAAACCAATGTATTTGGACAATGCCAATCGTGGCTCAAAGAAGGCTTGCGTCCTCGCGCCATGACGCGTGACCTAGATTGGGGAATCAAAGTCCCCTTACCCGATACCGACGGCAAAGTGCTATATGTATGGTTTGAGGCTCCGATTGGGTATATTTCGGCTACCAAGGATTGGTTAATCCAGAAAAATGGCAGTGATGCGGGCTGGGAAACTTGGTGGAAAGACCAAGATACCGAATTAGTACACTTTATTGGAAAAGACAATATCGTGTTCCATTGCATTATCTTCCCTGCAACACTCATGGCCGAAGGTAGTTATATTTTGCCCTCCAATGTTCCCGCCAACGAGTTTATGAACTTGGAAGGAGATAAAATCTCTACCTCGCGCAATTGGGCGGTGTGGTTGCATGAATATTTGGAAGAACTCCCCGGCAAGCAAGATGTATTGCGGTATGTGCTGACCGCCAATGCTCCCGAAACTAAAGACAGTGAGTTTACGTGGAAAGATTTTCAGACCCGTAACAACAGCGAATTGGTTGCGATATACGGCAATTTTGTCAATCGGGCGGTGGTGTTGACTCACAAATATTGCGATGGTAAAGTGCCGGCGCGTGGCGAATTGACGGAATTTGACCAAGAAACGCTCGCTAGCCTTGCCGATTTTCCTGCCAAAATCGCCGAAGCCGTCGAAAACTATCGTTTCCGCGAGGGGTTGGCATTGTTGATGGATTTGGCTCGTCTTGGCAACAAATACCTAGCCGAAACTCAACCTTGGCAAGTCATCAAAACCGACGCTGAGCGTGTCAATACCATCATGAACATTGCTTTGCAAATTGCGGCCAATTTGTCGATTGTTTCTGAACCATTTTTGCCTTTTACCGCCGAAAAATTGCAGCAACAATTAGGTCTCAATGCCAATGACAAAGGCGTGTGGCAGAGCGCGGGCAGGGCTGATTTACTACCCGACGGAGCCGCGATTGGAGAAGCTTTTTTATTGTTTGAAAAAATTGAAGATTCGGTTATTGAAAAACAAATTCAGAAACTACACGACGCAAAGAAAATGAACGAATTAGCCACCAAATCGGTACCTGCTTTAAAGCCAACTGTTCAGTTTGATGATTTTTCAAAGTTAGACTTACGTATCGGCACTATTTTGGAAGCTGAAAAAGTGCCTAAAAGTGATAAGTTGTTGAAGTTTTTGGTAGATGATGGCTTCGAAAAACGCACTATCTTGAGCGGTATCGCCAAGCATTTTACACCTGAGGAGATGATAGGCCGTCAAGTGACTTTCATCGCCAACCTCGCCCCCCGCAAAATAATGGGTCAAGAATCAAATGGTATGATTTTGATGGCCGAAGACCGCGACGGAAGCTTGTCGCTCTTGCAGCCTCATAAAGAAGTATGGGCGGGTGCTTCAATTTCGTAAAGGGGAAAAGAAGTCTCTAAAACGGTTCTTTTATGAAGTGGAGACATGTAGTTCTACTATTTTTTTTGAATTTAGAATCTTTTGCCCAAAATAGTTGGATAATTGAGCTTTATCAAAAGTTGACTACTTCTTTTGGTGAAGCTCGAAATCCGCCCGAGTTGAAAGTGACAGAGGGCAAGAGTAATCTAATAGCCCAATATACCCCTTCACCTGAGCCAACAATTATAATTGACAGGCAAGTATTAAATATTTGTCGTGAATTTGGGGCTGACTCTATGAATGCCTTGGCCGTGATTTTGAGCCATGAATTAGCGCACTTCTATCGGCGGCACGATTGGTGCGGGGAGTTTGCCTTTGCAGTGCGAGGTACTGCACTCAGCCAAAACCTCAAAAATGCCTCTACTACCAGCCGAACGGCTTTTGAGTCACAAGCTGATGTGGACGGGCTGTTCAATGCCTGTTTGAGTGGTTATCGCCCTTTTGGTGTGTACCCAAAACTCCTCGCTAAAATTTATGATGCTTATAAGCGGCCCGACAAAATACCCAACTATCCTACCAAACAAGAGCGAATCGAAGCGGCTAAAGCGGCCGAACAGCAGGCCACAGAAGGCTATGCTGTATTTATAACTGCCAACACATGGTTGCAATTAGGTGAATATGAAATAGCGATGCAACATTATGATTGGCTATTGAAGAAATTTCCGAGTCGAGAAATTTTTAATAACGCTGGCGTAGCTCAACTTTTGCAGGTATTTTCGCTCAAAGGTCGTCACGAAGTGCCGTTCATTTATCCAGTAGAATTAGACAGTAGAAGCCGTTTGTTTACTCCCAATACTCGTAGTGGTTTAGAAGACAACGACCGCAAAATTGAAGTATTACTCAAAATGGCACAACGAAATTTTGAAGAAGCTATAAGGAAAGACCCAACCTACAGTCCTGCCTACGTTCATTTGGCTTGCATATATTCATTGCTTGAAAATCAAGAGGCTGCGATTGGAAAAATCAATGAGCTTCAAGGAGTACAATCACTTCCTGCGGAGGCATTGACAATAAGAGGAATCGCTTATTTTTATAATGAACAACCTACTAAAGCGTTTAGGGATTTGGAAGAAGCCAGTAAGCTTCGAGCCAAAGGAGGAATGTACAACCTTACTTTGGCTCGAAAGGGATTGGAATTTGTAAAAAATGCTTCTGAAATAGTGGAATGGTTAGAAAGTAATAATAATTCGCTTGATGCGCCTCCTAAAAATAATCTCAAAGAGGCAGAACTTTCGCCATTAATACAACCCACTATTCTATTGAGTATTACTCCTACGATCACAGTTCGTGCTAAGGTTTCAGCAAGTGCGGAAGAATTTGAATCAAAATACAATAATAAAGTACTGAGAATCAAAAAAGTGGACAGCGTGTGGCAGTATCAATTGCATTAGATGACTATCGCATAATCCCCAAGTCCAACGTCCCTTCTACGTAGCCTTTGTAAACAATCTTCTCCAAATTTTCGAGTATCACGGTGCAAACAAACATATTGCCTTGTGGTTTTTTGATAATGAGCAATAGTACAGTACCCGTACCCCGCTTCTTATCGTAAGAATTGAGGTAACTCCATTTGAAATTATACCTAACATACGGATATTTATCTTGCGTTTCTTTTCCATTCTCCCATTCCATGTTGTAGGTACGTCCGTAGCTTTGTTCATCGTTGGTGCCTGCTACGTTAGCAAAGTAAACTTCCCCGTTAGCAGTTTGGTAGAGGGTTAGAAATTGCTTGCGGTCAACATAGTACTCCGTTACGTCTTGCCCCTCCAAGCGGGCATCTAAAATGACCAGACGACAGAAGGTTTTTTGTTTTTGGGCTATACTCGCTGTACCCAAAAGGCATAGCAGTAGCACTAACGCCCGAAGTGCGTGTTTTGATTTCATTTTTTTGCTTACTTTAGAGTAATTTTAGGAAGATAAGTGCTGTTAAAAATCGGCTTCAAGGACGGCCAATGCGGGCTCTTGACCGCCATAAATGACGGCCATAAGTGCTGGAAGGCAACGATCAAAGGTATGTTGGGCGATACGAAAAAAGTGATGAAAAGTAGGTTCTACATCTTCAGTAGTAGCGTAAAGGTGAGTTATTTTAAGCGCAATTTCGCCGTCGGAATAATCCATAATAAGGCTGCCGATGTTCATGGTGTAATTGAGACGGGTAAGAAGCTCGGCTACTCGCGCTTGTTTGGAGATAGGAGCATTGAGTGGTGAAATACACCGCATCTGAAATTGAGAGTTTTCTTGGTTGATGACGATGATAACGCGCCAGTTGGCATTTTCACCAGCGACGCCCATTTTGATGACTTGGCCGCTTTGGGCAACTTCAAACGTCATTTGACGCTCTTGGAGGTAAGCAATGATAGCCGACGAAAGGCTTGACTGGGTTTTGGTACTCAACAACATAACTGTAAGTGTTTTAAGGTTTTTACTTCGTTTTACAGTCATTGATTGCAGAAAATGAAAAAGGTAACCGTAGGAATTGTGTTTTTTTTGGTGAGTTTTGGAGTTTATTGTCAAGACTTCTATTCAGAACCTTGGCAGACTTATACCTCATTGACGAGCAGGCGATTAGCGAAGTTTAGTCAATACGGTGACTTAACCAATGACTTCAAAAAAATAAGCAGAAGTACTGCGGATAGTGCCACTATTTTATACGAAAACGCCATTAGAAAGTTAGAAAAAGTAGCGACTATAAAACCCAAGTATGATACTTCGTTTGCCAACTATCATCACAAATCCACTGATTTAGATTGGTTTTTAAGTTGTGACTTACCGTTTAATGTAGATAAATTAGATGAATTAAAAGTCAATCAGAATAAGCAGGACCATACGCCAATAGATACGTTATTGGCTCTAACAATTTTTGATTTTTGTCGTTTCAATAGTTTACGATTCTACTATTACTCTTCTCAGATTTATGCTTTTACTTGCCTGGAGATATTTGCAAAAATGTATGGTACAACTTCCAAGCTGTATATTGAAGCTTTGATGTTATATGGCGTCGCAGGACAATTGGCAGGTCGCCATAGAGGCTTACTTTTTATGCCTTTTGTCCAAAAAGCAAAATATCAAGCAAAAGATTTTTTTAGCGATTCATCAGCATTATACTTAAAAACTGTATTCGCAGAATTAGAGATAGATACGAAAAAAGATTTTTTTGCTTTAATGGATAATTGTGCCGTTGAAATGAGGGAGTCTTTGGGTAATATATCTAATAAAAAAAATATCTACGCTGACTACTTTTCAAAAATAGGGCACTTGTACCTGCTTACTAATAATATTTTATCAGCACGAATGAGCTTTAAAGAAGCTTTAGAAATACGAAAACAAATGGCAAAAAGCGAAGAAGTAAAGTCAGTATATGACTTTGCTTCGTTATGGATTGCTGAGAAGAAATATAAGAACGCCAAAGAGTTAATTGAAGGCTTTATATCAAAAGAGGCTAAAAACACAACCAGATATACCCCCTTTTTATTCATACTGTTATCTCAAATATCCTATGAGTTGAAAAATATGGATGACTTTAAAAACGCAATTAATAAAGCAACAGTACTGCTCAGACCTTTGGATAAGTATCCTTCAGAATACTACTTTCTTATGGCTGAGTTATGTAAATATCAAGGAGATGTAGTACAAGCTGATGAGTTTTATAGATTAGCTTTCTCAGAAGCCTATTATGAAAATAATGTCCCAAAACTTGACAAAATAGGAAAGAAAAATATTTGGTATCACCTTGGACGAAATAAGCCTGAAATTTGTGATGTAATTATGGAAGAATTGATTAATAGAAAAACTGAAAGCCTTGATTTTTTTGAAAAATTGTTATCTGACAATGAAAAAGAAATTTTAAAGGAGCCTATTCGGAATGATTTTACTTTTTTCTTAATGTTTTATATCGTTTCCCTAAAAGCAGAAACTTAACTGCTCTTTTTGATTATTACAATACTGCCTACAACTCAATTCAGAGAAATAGACTGATTATCAATAAAATAAATCCTGTTGATAAAATAGATTCTACTATGTTGAAATCTTTACAAGAAATCAATGTCGAAATCAGTAAGCTTTTATATAGTGATCCTACTCAAAAGTTTGATACGCTTATGTATATCAAGTCGTTCATGGAAATAGACTTAGCAAGAAAGTATGGGATAATGATGAATGAAAAGAATGAAGGTGGATATGGATTAAATGAGAGGCTAAAAGAGAAACTGAGCGACAACGAAGTATTTATCCAATTTTACCCTTTCTATTTATTAGACAACGATTTGCGAAAAACAGATTCATTGGTCTATGTGGCATTTTGTGTAACAAAAACCGACTCTATCATTCGATTTGCTTTCTTTAAGAACGGCTATCAATTAGAAAATCAGTTCTTCCACCGTTACCAGAACAGCCTTAGAGCATCTGATAGTGAGGTATATAAAGATTTTTGGCAACCTATTTCTCAACTATTTCAGGATAAAAAACATCTATTTGTTTCCTTAGGCGGTGTTTATCACAAACTCAACATCGGCGCTATCATGCAACCCAACGGGCGGTTGTTGATGGAAGACTACGACATCCGAATCGTGACCTCGGCGCGAGAGTTGATAGAAAAGAAAGAAAAGAAAAACTACGACAATACGGCGGTGTTGGTCGGCAATCCTGCTTTCAATTTGGCTGCTCCCAAACAAAGGGCTTTGGCGGCCAACTATACGCGTTCCTATACCGAAACGCCGTTATTTGCCTGGCCTACGCTCACACGTGGGAGCATCGCACCCCTGCCCAACACCAAAGCTGAGGTAGAAAACATTGGTAAAATACTGCAAGCCAAAGGCTTCAAAACCCAAACATTACTGGGTGAGCAAGCTTTGGAGGAGGCCGTTAAATCGGTGAAAAGTCCACGGATTCTGCACATCGCCACCCACGGTTTTTTTGAGGCGGATGTCACTAAAAAAGATTCATTGCAAGCCGATGATTTTATGGGCATCCAACGTGCCAAAGCCGCTGAAAACCCGCTCTTGCGCTCTGGGTTGTTATTGGCAGGGGCTGAAAACTACCTCAAAACCAAAAAACTCAGCAAAGACCACGAAAACGGTATCCTCACGGCCTACGAGGCCATGAATTTGGATTTAGAAAATACGGAATTGGTTGTGCTAAGTGCTTGCGAAACAGGCTTGGGCGACATCAAGAACGGCGAAGGTGTGTATGGTTTGCAGCGAGCATTGCGCATTGCAGGAGCGCAGTCAGTACTGATGAGTTTGGCCAAAGTGCCCGATGCACCTACCAAAATTCTGATGGAGGCTTTCTATGACAATTGGCTCACCAAAGGCATGAACAAACATGAAGCCCTCAAACAAGCTCAGCTCTCTGTCAGAAAAATACCTCAGTATGCAGCCCCTGCCAACTGGGCAGCGTTTGTGTTGGTAGAGTAAGGCCGTATTTAAGCTTCAGCTAAGGGACGTTCCCCAATAAATTTTTTGTAAAGCATATCAAAAATTGCATCATCAATCGGTACTCCTACAGGCTTGGGTGCGCTAAACTGCAATGCCCCTTTGCTGTACCGACTGAGGTACGAGAAGTAGTCGGCCGAAAAAACTTGAGGGGTAATTTCAGTTGGATGATTGATGTGATTTTGAATAAGTTGGATAATTTGTTGTAACTCTGTTTTGTAGGGCTTTCCGCAAAGCATTTGTGCAATTTCCAACTTCAACTCCGAAGTTTTGAACCAAACTCTATCCCCAGAAACGGCCAACAGTCCCCCTGCCAAATTCTCGCCCGAGCAAGAACTGGTTTGAAAACTAAGAATTGAAATAAATGGGTTCATTGCTTTGATAACTGTTTGAAGGTCAATTGTCGGATGATTTCTAACCGCTGCGAATCTAACAAAAATTCTCGCATTTTTAGTTTCAAATGTGGATATACTTGCCAATCGGCAGGTATCTGCTCAAAAGCAGCGTCCAAAGTTAGGGTACTGTCTTCTAAAAATTCAATCGTTTGTTGGGCTATTGCTAAACAGTTTTGTGGGTTTAAACGTGAAATGATAGATTTAAAATAAGGAGTGGTAAACAACTTATCGGAGGTATTTGGCAGGAACTTAGGGTTAAAAATACGGAGATTCGAAAGACCGCCAAAAGTGAAGGCATGGTCAAAAGCCCAAAGCTTGAGCTTATTTTCGTGAGGCGACGTTAGCAAGTTAAAATTATTGTTTCTACCACGGTCGGCGTTGTCTATCCAGAGGTCGAATATTGCAATTTTAAGTAAATCATAGGGATTTTGAATTATTTCTAGGGAGTCTTCATTCACCACGGCTTCGAGTCCCGTGATAAGGTTTGCATTTTTGACCTCTTGAGAGCCAAAACAAACCACCGAAGGCTGAGCATATTTTTGATTTCTGGGAATGTCTTTTTTATTAAAAACCCCTTCTATTAATTCTACTAATGCTATTTCGGGGGTGGGTATAGAGAGAGCGTTCAACAAAAAGTTGCTGACTACTTCGTAAATTAAACAATCTAACTCCTCTCGTTTTGACGTCAAGCGATACTTGCAGTAATAAACCTGCCCATCATCACATATAAATTTCATTGGACTATGACCGTCGGTTGGGATTTCTTCGATAAAGACGATTGTTTTGACGGTTTTCATTCAAAATCAATTTTTTCCAGCTCCTTAATCACCACAGGGTCAGATTCAGCTTTCAGCTTTTTCAGATATTGGTTGTCAGCCAATTTATAAAACTGGTTACTAAAATGTAGGTATAGGGTATCATTATAACTGACCACTGACTGGATTTTAGGAAGTTGGTTTGCTTTAAGCGTAAGCTTGTTTTTTGACAACTGATACGAGATAATTCCTTTTCCCAACGATTCATCCTGAACAAACTCAATCTTCAATTTTTTGGTTTTACTTTCCCCGTAGCCTAAAGACTGACTTTCTTTAACATTAAAAGTGAATGACTGAGGAGGTCTTGGGATTTTAGTAGGTTGTATCTGAGGTGAAGGTTCGTTTTTAGGCGTTTTGGATTCTTCCAATTTTGGAAGAATCGCTTGTTCGTTGTCTGATGGAGCAAGATTCAATGTAAAAAGTACAAACCCTATTCCCAAAACCACACAGGCAGCAGCGGCGTATTGCCACCAACGAAACATTGGTTCTACAATAGTTCTACTTTCCTCAACTATCTCGCGTTCTGTTTGTTGAAGCATTGCTTTGAGTTCTTCACGTTTCATTTGTCGAAACGCAGCTTCTAAGTCTTTTTCAAATTCTTCCATATCACTACGCATTTACCATTTTTTTGAGCCGTTCTTGGCATTTATATTTTTGTGCTTTAGCATTGTCGGCATTGGTATAGCCAAAATGAGCCGCTATTTCTTCCATGTTTTTCTTCTCATAAAAAAACAATAGTAACAGTTCTTTGCAATTTCCGCCAGCAGCTTCCATTTGTTGGAGGGCCGCAGTGATTTTATTGATGCGAGATTGGCGTTCGTCTTCGTACTCATCAAACCAATCGGTAAGGTTATTGAGGTACTCAAACGTTTCGAGGTCTTTCACAAAAACTTCTTTGTTGTCGCGCAGGTGCGTAAGCCACTGGTTACGACAAATAGAGTTTAGGTAGGTTTGGATGCTACTTTTGAGCTCAAAATCTTTATTTTTTACTTTCTCATAAAATACGATCACAGCATCCTGAAACAAATCGGCTGCCTTCTCAGTATCTGCCCCACTATTAATCATAAAATTGATGCAATAGTCACGGCATTTTCGATAAACAAAATTCAATGCTTGGTCATCGCCTCCACGAAGTCGATTTACTATAGTGCTGTCGCTGGTGGCAGATAGATTCAGAATTTTGGTCATTGATTGATAGCAAATAAGGTAACGGGTAATCACAAAATAAATATTTTTTTCAATCGAAGGGTTACTTTTTTCTCAGTAGGTTATAAATGAGTGTAAAACGAAAACTACAAACTTAAACAATAAAGCCGATGGAATTTTTCGACACCCTCAAAAGCAAATTTTCCTCTACCCCAAAAGACAACCACTTACAAGAAGTACAAAATGACTTACCCAACTTTACTGAGACAAAAAAGCAGGTAGTTAAGGTCAATCTACGTGACTACGGTTTTAAGAAAGCAGGGCACCATGAGGCCGATGCCAAAGCACTCGAAAACTTATTTAACCAGATTTTGAACGGCTATATCATTGATGAAAATGCCAATGAAGAACGCCAACTCAAGGAAAAACAACGGATTGATGCTCAAATTGGAGCGATTGACCAGCAAGCACAGAACTTACAGATGGAAATACGGAAAATCAACGAAACTGATATTCCGAAAATCCAAAACACCATTGATTTTTTGGATGATGAAGTGCACAACATCAAGTTGGAGGTAATCAATCATGCGCAAAACCCGAATCACCTCAACAAATTTACGCTCAATTTATATTGGTTGGTTTTTATACCTGCAACGATTTTTCTCTATTTGTTCTACGTTTCAGCGGTTTACTCGGGATTTTTTCGGGATGTTATAAACGAAGTACAGCAAGCAGGGGCAAACGGTATTGCATCGGTATTAGCCGCTATTTTTGCAAAAAAAGCCTTTACAGAGTTCAACTTGCACTGGTTTGCGCCGATTATATTTTTTGTATTTGGGATTGTACTGCACGTCGCTTACGAACCCAGCAAATGGCGATTCGTTAAGATGCTTGGCATTCTGTTGTTTGTATTATTAGCGGACGCGTTGCTGGCTTATTTCGTCGAAAATAAAAGCCATGAAGTAAAAATAATGATGGGACTCGACGAGCCGAACTACCACTTTTATACGAGTGCGGTCTTTTACATAGTATTGGTTATGGGTTACTGTACTTGTTTGGGGTGGAGTGTGATTTTACATCAAATCAAAGAAGAGTATGGTAAAAAAGACGTCGAAAAGATTGCCAAAATGGAAATCGAAATCCGTAAAGAAAAACGCTTAGCCTTAGTGAATCAAGTACAAGACTTGAAAGCATTGCTAATCACCCACGAGGGTGGTATCAATAAGTTGAAAAAAGAGATTGAACATCTCAATAAACTGCGTGAGCAAATTACCCTAAGTATCTCTGACCTTGAACAGCGTATAACTAACTTTTATGATGGGTGGCTTATCTATCTCAATAAGTTGAATGATAGTACTGGCCTTAAAAATGAGTGCGATGCTATTTTACGAAAGTTTTACCAGCAACATATTTACAAAAAGAATACACCCCTGAACGAAGTAAACGCCTAATTACCAACCTTTAAAACTTTTAAGACAATGAAAAATGCAACATACATTATCTTTATAGCGATTATTTTGGCTTCATGCAGTGGTTGTTCGGATACTCCCCAAGCCAACATGCCAACTCCCCAAAACTATGTGATTCTACTTGACTTATCTGACCGCCTGTTACAATCCAATCAAGCGACCAATGATAAAGCTATCATTAGAACAGTTTTTGAAGCATTTGAGTATTCAGTTCGTACTAAAAACATGATTGTTAATTCTAAAGACAAATTTAGAATCGCCATTGCCCCTCAGCAAGGTACGGCTTACGACCCCACCCATTTTATGAACGAACTTTTCATAGATATGGAACAAATGCCAATAGCGCAAAAAAGGCAAAAATTGGACAGTTTTAAGGGGCATCTGAACCACACTTTGGAGGAACTCTACCAAAAAGCAACTCAAAATAAAACACAAACTTCTGATTTTCAGGGATGTGATTTGTGGAAGTACTTTAATGAGCAGTTAGAAACCGATTTACTGAAAAATCATGATAATCAACTTGTTATCTTGACAGATGGATATTTTGATTTTGAGTCAAATCCCTTTATTAAACATATTGAAAATCGTTCAACTTCGACTAATTTCATGGTAACACTCCGTAAAGATGAAAATTGGAGGCAGGCTTTAGAAAGTGAAAAGTATGGGTTGTTACCTATTCAGAAGAGGTATAGTTCAACATCAATTATTGTTACTGAAATAGCTCCGAAGCACAACAATCTAGACGAAGTGGAGATGCTTACTAAAATATGGCGCAAGTGGCTGGCAGAAATGAAATTCAAGGGCTCAAAAATATTATTGAAGAGCAACTTAAATAAGACTCAATCGCAACTGAAGTTTATTTTGAATTAAGATAAATAAATTTTGAACCAAAGTTTACATATACTAAAAAGGGGGATTGGTTAAAAACCAATTTCCCTTTTTTTATTTCTTAAAAAAATTTATTAATTTGCTTGCGCAATGCAATAATTGTCACTTTAGTCTCAGCGCTAGCATCGTTGTTACCTGAGTACCAAACCCAATCTAAACTTTCAAACCTTTTTTGCCACACATGAAA
>VFQN01002041.1_pt1 | contig 32213 bp, 40 predicted proteins | sample 3512371 | NCBI WGS metagenome assembly VFQN01 (sample SAMN10412370, study PRJNA504923) | tailings metagenome | isolation source: Replicate 2 from Balatoc abandoned mine | place: Philippines: Itogon, Benguet | collected 2017-08-28 | reverse complement strand
CAGCGGCCTCCACCTCCTGCTCCCTGCCCCCCTGCTTGGATACGCCCCCTCCCCTTGCCCCACCCCCCCCAGGCACCCACCGCCAGCCTCTCCCGCGCCTGCGCCAGCGGCCCCCTCTTGGCCTCCAGCGCCGCCGCCAGCGCGTCCCGCTGCTGCTTGGCGCGCGCCCGCTCCTCCGCCACGCGCTCCAGCTGGCCGGACAGGTCGTCGCGCAGCGTGCGCGTGGCGCCGATCTGCGCATTGTGACGAAGTATGGACATCAGTTTCAGGGCCAGGTTGCTGGACGTGAACGAATCGGTAGGGGCGACACAGGGGAGGACAGGTCGTCGCGCAGCCTGCGCGTGGCGCCGATCTGTGCGTGGCTTGAGAGTGGAGGTTGGGTGTTCGGTAAGTACGCTCGGTGGAGCCTCAAGGACGTTACGTGCGCTGGGGAGGACAGGCCCCCGCACAACCGGCATGTGGCCCGTATCTATTTGCGATGTGGGATTTTGGCATTTTATGTTACATTCCGGTCGGTGTGGCGACACGATCCTTACTGGTCCCGGTGGGATGGAATTGGTGGTGAAGGGTACGCCAGTCGCACACTCCGCCGCCGCGAATGCCCCTGCGCACCTTTGCCATCATGCTCTCGTTGAGGCGTGCCGCCATGTCGTGCTCGTTGGCGCGGCTGTTGGCGATGGCGTGCAGCACCGCCTTGCGCAGCCTGCGGAGGGGACCGGGGGTTAGGCGGCAGTAAAACACCGGGGGACACGTGAACGCGTGCAAGGTGCGCGCATTCAAATCGCAAGAGCATACTTGCATGGTGTGCCCTAGCGCATTCAGAGCTGAAGGCACCCTCGCCAAGTCCACCCGCCAGTGGTGCGCGTTGCGCAGGTTGTCCTCCGTCACCCCGTAACACACACGCAGCTAACACACATCCCCAGACACCTGGCCCCCGTCCGCACCTTGCCGAGTCCGCCAGCCAGTGGTGCGCGTTGCGCAGGTTGTCCTCAGTGGAGCGCACCCACGTGTGCGGCGTCTTGGGCGCGCAGTCGTGCGGCGCCATGCGGCGGAACGTGGCGCTGATGCCGCCCTCCACGGAGGGGTCGTTGGGCACCGCCAGCACCGTCTCGTCCACGCGCAGGGCCTCGGTCTGTGGGGGCGGAGCGGTCAGAGGGGTGTAACAGGACGTTTGGCTGTGTGCAGAGTGTGGGCTAGGGGTCGGTGGGCACTGCGTGCACCGTCTCGTCAACGCGCAGCGCCTCCGTCTGCGAGAGGGTTACAAGCAGGCAGGTACAAGGTAAGCCTCCACTGTTGGGCCGCTGATGTACTCAGCAAGCCATGCAGGGCGGCACTCACACCCACACGTCACATGCACCGTTCTTACTGAAAACAAAAACATGCACGCACACGTGCCAACCCGCTCCGCACCTTGTCCCGCAGGTCCGCCTCCAGCTTGACCCGCACCGCCTCCAGCTGTGAGATCTCGCGGTCGACCTGTTGGTGCAAGAGAGCATACGCCGCGTCACACCACCAGTCAGCATCGGTACCAGCAGGGGCCATGCAGAGAAGCTGCACACCACTGCATGCACCCAGTGCATGCCAAGACCACATGATGTGCCCAACAGGCCATGTAGACCGCCCTTTCGGACCCCGGCGACCTCCAACCCATCCAATTCTTGAAGCAGGGTATTCTTCGGAAGCTTCTCAGGATGGCCGTAACCTACGCACCGCCAGCTCTTTTGGGTCCCTCCGACCCACAAAGACCCACGGGTCGGCACGCCCGTCCATGGGGCCCGAAAAGAAGCCCCCCAAGGATTGTTACACGATATGCAACACCTCCAGTAGCCCTCTGTGGCCCCTCCGGCCCCCAACGACCCACGGGTCGGTGCCCCGCCCACCTGCGCCGCCGCGCGCGCCACGCGCTCCTGGAAGGTGCCCAGCAGCCCCTGCTGCTTCACCAGCGAGCGCTCCACGTCGTCCATGGTCATCTCGCGGGCCGGCCGGGAGGAGCGGACCTGGGGTGCGTCAAGGGTCGGTAGTGAGGTGGGAGGCAGCGGAGGCTTGGGGGAACTGGTAGCATCGGGCACAACGGACACTGTGAGTGCGGAACACGCCATGCCCCGCCGTGTATACCCGCGCCTCCTCGGTGCAGCTGTCCTTGCCCAGCCGCCCCGTTGCTCCGCTAGCTGTATTCTGCTGCTGCCGCTGCTGCTGCCGCCAACCGCAATGCATCCCATGCAACCTCCCTCTGATGCGCTCGGCGCCCAACCAGCGCAACCCCGCTTCCCTCTGCCTCACGCCGCACCTGCAGCCTGCTGCTGTTGACGCTGATGCGCTGCATCCCAGCCCCAAGCCCCTTCTCCTGCCTGCCGCACCTGCAGTCTACTGCTGTTGACGCCCATCGCAACGAACATCAGGACACCCCCTGCCTAACCAATGCATACACTCATCGCTTCATTGTGATATCCCATGCACACACTTCCGGCCGCACCTGCAGCCTGCTGCTGTTGGCGCCCATCCAGTGCACCCCAGCTTCACCCTCTTCCCTCTGCCTCCGCGTCCCCGCACCTGCAGCCTGCTGCTGTTGACGCCCATCCAGTGCACCCCAGCTTCACCCCCTTCCCTCTGCCTCCGCGTCCCCGCACCTGCAGCCTGCTGCTGTTGACGCCCACCGCAATGCACAGCAAAACACCCCTTGTCGATCCCGTGTATACGCTCATTGTTCCTTGCGGTACCCCGTGCACAACCCCACTCTTGCCGCACCTGCAGCCTGCTGCTGTTGACGCCCATCTTGGCCTGCACCTTGCCGCTTCGCTCCTCCAGCCGCTTCTTGGTGGACAGCAGCTCGGCAATCTCCGAAACCACCTCGCCCAGGCACGTCTCCAGCATGGCCTGAAGGGCGCGCGGGGGTGACCACACAGCGGCACGGTGACTGAACCGGAAACGGGGGTAAGGATGGGGAGAGAGCACGTATCCAGCATGGCGTGGGGGCACCGCATGAAGCGCGGGGCCACAGAGCGAGTGAGGGTTGTGTGGATAGAAGGAGCGAGAGACAGGTGGTAGGGAGGGCGAGGTAAGGGGTGAGGGCAAGGTGAGGCGGCAGCGGTTGCGGCTAGGATGTGGTGCAAAGACGGTACGGCCTGGTGGCAAGCAGCAGATAGTGCATAGTTTCCAGCTTACCCGCAGCTGCTCTGTCTGGTTGAGCTTGACGCGGAGGGTGTTGTCCACATGAGCTATGTCGTTGGCTACTGCTTGTGAGGCCGCGTACTGCAGGCAGCGCATCAGCGGGGATTACGCCCGCATAGTTAGCTCAGTGGCAGCAGCAGTGCAAGTCACAACTAGCTGAGCGCGCCTGTATGACCAGGTAGTGAAAGGCCACGCGGAGGATGGCCATGCCTGCCTAATTACAATCGAGTGACAGAGTTGTGTGTCTCACATTAAAATGTAACAGTCTTAGTGCATCCAAGCAAAGCAAAGAATGCCTATCGGCACGCTTGGAGAGCGGAGAGGCAGGGTAGCCCCTTTAAGCGCCTGGGGGCTCACCTGCAACTGGGTGCTGGCGTCTCGCAGGGTTGATGACATGCGATTTTCTGCTGCACCGGATCCAATTTGATCGATGCTCTGCACGAGCGCGGAGCCAGTAGGGTCACTGAACAGGCGCCCAGTCAGGCGGCGGACGAGCAGGTCAGAGGCTTGAGCGCGTCCACAAGCGGCTCATAATAAGGGATGGCGGCACCAGCTTGCTGTCATTGTTGGCGGCCAGCGTGCAAAGCGTGCAACTCGAATGCAACTGTCCATCAAGGGCCAGCGCCGGAGGCAACGGGCCGCGCTACCTCAAATAGTGCAGTCGTAACGTGCAGCAGCAGGTGGGCGGGTGGTGTGCAGAATACCGAGAGCCATGATCACAGCCAGCATGCCCATGTCAATCTTGGTTACAAGCCGACTCTAAGGCCTACCTCCATTGTCCACTCGTATGGTGCACGGTATCCATTTCGGCCAACGGAATTCTTTCCATTTTGTGTCAAGAGCCGGTAGTTCTGAGGAGCGACAGGGCCGGGACCTAAGTTAAGTGCCAAGTTTGTCGCAGAGCGCTAACACACCATGTAGCCCAACTAGACAACGCACCGCAAGATTGATGCCGTTCTGGGTGTGGCCGTAGGACGGCATTCTTACGCAGCGCCAAAGTCTCGAACAGAATGGGTTGGTGTTTTCACGCGCAATGTAGCACAATTACATGCAAGAACGGAGTACAACACTTGAATGGTTGAGTGCCTAGAACTGAGTGACAATCCTTATAGTTTTGCTGTCTACAACACATTTGTCGTGTACGGCATACGGGCAACGGGATGGTTATGACAGGCCAAGCTTCTCACGGCCTCGGCGTACCTGATTCCTTCGCTAATTGTACTATTACCGTAAAACTGCTGGTCGCTTTGCGTTTGTGACCCTGCATAGGGAAGCTGCAGGGCCAGGGGGGCTCCCCTGGTCAGGGCTGTGGTCAGCGCTGGTCAGCGGAAGGGACATGAGGTCCTGTTGCAGTCCTGTTGCCAGGCATCAGCCCTACGAGCTATCTCGGGCATGCGCCTTGTTCTTACAGGGGGCATACGGCACCTAGGGTGCCGCAGGCCCGTGTCCCACATCCGTAGTGGGTAATAATACTGTAGACGCCTGTAGTCCAGGCAGGTGTGGGGCATGCCCTGGGCCACCTGATGCCGTGCCGCTGACCTGGTCCTGGGCTCCCATGTGCCCTGGTGGGGCCACGTGGGCTCCGCCTGGCTCCACTGCCAGGGCAGGGGCAAGGGCGTGGAGTCAAGGCACGCGTGCGCAAGTGGGTTCAGAGGATGACTCCCGGGCCCGCTCCCGGGGGACATTCCTCCCAACCACACTCACAGACACTGAAAAGCTGTCCTCTTGTCCAGGTCGGCCACGAAGTGCACCGGGCTCCGGGCAATGCAAGTCGAGACTCAAGAGGCGTCCTTGTTGTTGGTCAGGGCGCCAGGCGCCAGGTAGGCGCTTCAAAGCAGGCAAGCAAAGGCAAGCGGTGTCAGTTATACAAAGGCTGGGGAAATGGGCTGAACCCTCTTGCTCAGGGGCGTCTGAATTTCGGCGGGGGGATAATCCCAAAAAGGGAGGGAGAGGGGCAGGTGCCGTGCATGGGTAAAGGGATCAGGAGTCTCCCTGGCGTGTGTCCACCAGCTGGGGCCTCCCCTGTCGCCTATCGCCAGGAGACTCCGCTAGTGCGTTGGCCCCGTCACAAAATTCTAAACCAGTCGTCTATTCCAGAGCCGTAGCTCCTGGGGACACTTCATGCGTTTGCGAACCAAATGCTGCCGTGTCAGAGTGTACCGAATGCTGTTCTCAGATGGATCTGTACACCTAGGACGGGCGGCTCATACCTTAAAGTATCATAACATATGTTTACGCCCAGTATTCAACGTGACCTGGCAAAACAGTTACGCACCGGGACAGCCGCGTTGCGCCACAGCGACAGCGCCAGCGCCAGGCACATCGCTGTACAAACTATAACATGCCTATATGATGATGACGACAGCAACTGAATGGCCGTTTGCAAGTACCCGTTGGCGTGGCCGCTGCGGCAACTGCTGCTCCTGACGTTCTGGGCCGTGCTGGCCAGCCAGCTGCTGCTGGCCCCACGCCACATTGGCGCCCATCCCCTAGGCGACAATCCTAAGGGCTACCTATCTGCGTGTCTCCTTGCCCGTGACGGCAACAGAGACATCCGGGAATGGGTGGAGTACCACTTATTTGCCGGGGTCGACAAAATCTTCTTGTGAGGAGGGCCAGGGGTGCAGCTGCAAGGGTGCAAGTGACCCCCCGTGGCTACCACCACATCGTGTCGTAGGGCATCTGGCGAGCTAATATCCGTACCTTGGTACGGCTGAGGGGCTGAGTATAGTAGGGCTTAATGTTGACCCCATGGATTGATTACATGCGCGCGTGCCCCTGCGCTGCTGCTTCTGCTGCTCCGCTGTTGCACCCGTTGGCACCTGGCGCTGGCCCTCCTGCACCCCATACCCACACCCAGCCGCCGCGACGCTTTGCAGCCTGCAAGCTCAACCGTGCCCCTCCCCCCCCCCCCCGCCTGCACCCCCCAGGTTTGACCACAACTCCTCAGTCCCCATGATGCGCGAGGTGGCAGACTACGTCGCAGAAGGCAAGGTGCGCTCCTGCGCCAAATGCACACAGCGCGATGGCTACATCGCTAAACAGCAAGGATGGCCAACGCCCCCTGCAGCCTCAGCCCCGGTCGCTAACCCCACCAGTAACTGGCCAACGTTGTCTCCATATTGCCTCCTTATCCTTATCCTTGCCTTGCCAACAGCTTCATATCCTTATCCTTGCCTTGCCAACAGCTTCATAATCCATGCACTGCATCGTATCATGCGGTCAGGACGGCCACGTGTGAATAGCGGTTTGCAGGTAACGTACGGTGCCAAGGGCGTTACCGTTACGCCGTACGCCTGCCGTATCCGGCTCCTGCAGGTGCAGTACACGTACTTCACGTCGCAGCACATCCGGCCGCGCTGGTTCGGCGGCGGCCTGCAGGGCCGCGTGTTTGAGGAGTGCATGGCCCTGGCGCGGGGGTACTATACGTGGATGGTCTTCACGGACCTGGTGGGTGCATGGTGGTGGGCAGTGTGTTGCATTTTGCGGCAAAATTGGTATGCGGGAAGCGGACTGACGGTCGGGATACGGGTCTGCTGGATGCATTGCGCAATGCCCTTGTACGGTGCACATACTCCGCAGCAATAGAGTGCCTGAAAGGGCACTGATGGAGACCGCGGTGTGGGCAACGTTCATGGGCCTCGTGCATGGGCCGACGGGGGTGATACACGGTGGACCAGGTGGCGCCGGTAGCGACCCAGTGCTGCCAGCACTGTGGTTCATGACGGGCTCAGTAAGTGTGGATGCCCGCGCTGGTGCGCTGCACCTGCCGCAGCGCAGCGCAGCACAAGCTGCACATAGCACAACGCATGCCCGCGTGCCGCGTGCCGCGTGCCCACGTGCCGCGTGCCAGCGCAGCGCAGCACAAGTTGCACCTAGCACACGCGTGCCGCGTGCCGCGTGCCACGTGCCACTTGGTCGAGTCGTGTCTGTCTGTGACGTGCACTGAGCGCCTCCCCCTTTTCCCGCCTCCTTGCTGCGCGCTGTGTGGCCCCCACAGGACGAGTTCGTCATGGTGGGTGCACGAACGACACGGGGCAAACACGTCAACGCACACAGCGTGGTGCAGCGCGTGCACTGGAAGGGACAAGGGAGCCATTCCGTAGCTGGTGCGGGGTGCTCATTACACACCAGCGTGGCGCGGTCATGAAGGGCGCCTTGCAACCCTCATAGCCGAACCCTCACAGCCGACCTCTCATGGCGGACATCTCCTAGCAGACCACTCATAGCAGACCCCAGGACGGGCATTTACACTCGGCATGGGCGTTTACCTTGGCATGGGCCTTTGCACTCCCACGCACTGGCAGTTCGCAAGGGCCTACTCGCACGCCTTGAGCCAATTCCTCCATGCCAACCAGGGGGCAGTATCCCCAGGTTCGGCCTCTTTTACTGCTGCAACACCGGGCCATGCATAGGGCTCGCTTGCACCACATCACCACCAACACCACCAGCAATCCCACCATGACTACGACCCCCCCCCCACCCCCCACCCCCCACCCCCACCCCCACCACGACGACCACCCCCAGGTCACCGACCCCAAGTACAACCACAGCATCCCTGCGGTGCTGCGGGAACATGAGGATGCAGGGGCGGTCATGGTACATTGGTGGGTTGCTGGTTGCGCTGGTTGCGGTTTGTGGGTCGGTTTGTCGGTTGGCTGGCTGATCGGTTCTGTGTACCCCGCCCGCATCATACGGGCGCAGGGGCGGTCATGGTGCACTGGTGGGTGGGGAGCCAGAGTGGCGTTTGGCGGGCTGGTGTTTGGACACACATGCACACGGTAGTAAGTCGGCTTTGGTGCTGGCCGATGGGTGCGTGTGCAAGCAAGGGGCGCAGGCCGTTGGGCACGGCAGGGCCAGTCTCTCGCGTTCCCCGGCGTGGAAGTGGTTGAGTTAGCACCATGCCTGCTCGTCATCATGTGCCAACGCTGTCGTACACGTTGTGGCAGAGGTCGTTACCAACGACGTCTCCGCACCGATGTGGTTGCCTCTGCTTATGGGTTCTACGTTGCAGGCTGCACTTTGGCTCCGCGGGCGTCCAGGAGCGGGGCCCCGGCCAGGAGGTACTGCCCACCTTCACCAAGTGTACGGGCAAGCCCAACGTACACGTGAGTAATGCCGTACCCGGTGCCGCGTCGTACGTGAGCGTGTCTGCTGTACAATATGCATGGGGCACGGGGGTGACTGGACTTGTGACTGTGGGATGTGGTCTGGGCCTCCCTAACACCGCAGCAGCAGTGGGTTAGGCGCGAAGGACACGAGGACCACGACAGCGCCACAATTGAAGTATGTCGTCCTTGGCGCGTGGGGTTTGCGCCCGGCACGTGAACGCGGGCGCGCTGCCGCAGTAAGGGGACGTTGTGCTCGTGGCATGCTGTGTGCCACCTCTTCCGAGTCCAACCCGCTGGGTGCTGCTCCGTCAACCTGCACATCTCCCCCGCCCTGGCCCCCATCCTTACCCTTACATCCACGCTACCCTTGATGCCTTACACGCGTGTTTGCCTTGAGCTACCTGCAAACCACTCAAAGGGTTGCAGGCGAATGGGCTGGGTACACAAGCCACGCGTGAGTGGCTTGTGTACCCAGCCCATTCGCCGTCTCCAGGCCGAGTCCATTGTGCAGCTGGTGATTTTTATTTGCGTTTCTATGGCATTTTCATGGTATTTTTTATGGCATTTTATGTTACACTCCAGCTGGTACCCAACCCACGGTCAGCTCACCCTCCCCCTGCCCAGTGGTCACCTCCCACAATGCTGGCGCATCACCTACCGTACACCTGCCGCCGCTGCCCGCTGTTCCCGCCCCCTAGGTCAAGTCCATTGTGCAGCTGGAGCACGCCACGCTGGGCAGCACGCCACACAACTTCGGGCTCAAGAACGGAAAGTGGGTGTGCTCGGGCCGATTGATGCCCAACCTCCACTCCTTGCTTGTACGACACCGTTGCTGCGGCAACTCGGCGGGCTCGTGCGCTTGCTTGCAAGCAACAGGCTTCTGCCGCTTTGGGCATCAGCTTCAACTCAATGCTGACCATGTTAGTATGCAGAGCAAAGCATGCCTGGACTGCCCTCCGCTGCTGTCGCATACTGGCCTAGCTAGGGCACCACAACCCTCTGCAGGTCACTTCTGGCGTGGGATGCATGGTCTTGTGTGGTAGCCTTGGCGAGAGGCTGGAGATGCCTCAGGGCGTGTTCCGGGCACCAGATGGCACCTGCGGTCTGGCGTGGATGCGTACCCATCCCCTCCCTCCCTCCCCCCGTGCCTCGCTCCTTGCCTCCCTGCAGGGCCTCCGTGCGTGCGGGCGACTGGAAGGTGGTGTCGGGGCCCACGCACGACAGCCCCACGCAGTCGCCGCTGTCCATCTACCATTACAGGTAGGAGGCGTGCTGGCGTGGGCGTGGGCGTGAGCATGTGGATTACGTGTGGGTTACGTGGGTTGAGTTTGGGTTGAGTCTGTTAAGTGTCGCCGCTGTCCATCTACCACTACAGGTGGGCGATGGGCGTAGGTGTGCGTGTGGCGTGTGCTGCTGTAGAATCGCGAACATGCCTCGAACATTCCTCGGTTCCTCAAGCCGGATACCTCTTGGCTGGTTCCCTGCTGACTCCAAATACGCTTGGAACTACACCGTACGCACCCCCTACTTTCGCGGCCCCCTGCAGCAAGAGCACGTCTGTGCACCTACACCCTGACCTGGCCCTCCCCTTGCTGCCCTGCCCCATGCTGCCCTGCCCCGTGCAGCAAGAGTGTGTCTGAGTACGCTGTACCGCCGTTAGCATGCGGATTATGCCGTTAGTACCTGCCTGTCCCCCCACCCCCCTGCGCCATGCTGCCCTGCCCCCGTGCAGCAAGAGTGTGTCAGAATACACTGCACGTGTCAACAAGCTGGGCAGAGGGGTCAGCGGCTTCACCAACAAGAACATGGCGGTGAGGCTCGTCGTAACGCGGAGCACAGGAATGCCGTACCCTGCCGTACGATGCCGCCCAATACGCGCACCGTTGCATCGCCCACTTGCTTTCCGTGTGCGCGGACGCAAGGAGACTTGACGCGCCGGTGCCATGGCCTGTGAGACCTTCATGCAATCTTGAATCCTGGTGGACCCACCTTCGGGGGGCACCAGCCAACCTTGTCCCTTGCCCGCCATCACTCACACCGCCGCCATCACTCACACCCTCAATCTTGTCTTGCCACATGCTTCGTTTTCCCTGCACCGGCATCCTATTATTTCCCCAGATATACCACAAGGGTTTTACTATTATCATCTATTTCTTCCCCAGATATACCACATGGTGGACGCCGAGTCCAAGCACGACTGCCCCCTGGGCCGCGCCGCGCACACGCTCATGCCTCGGAGGCCCACGCCGGACAGCGACTGCGCACAGGGCGTGGACAAGGCAACCGGTGCCCACGGGTCCTAACCCACGCCGGACACGTGCCACCGGTCGCAGGGCGCAGGCCGCCATACCGGTATGGTTAGGAGTGGCGCTGCAACATGGTCACGTGGAGGCCCAGAGCCCCGGCGGCAGCTGGGCGATATGGACCAGGGGTGCGATGGGTATGCAACTCGCCGACCATTAGCGGTTATCACAGTGGCCACGTGGAGGGCCAGGCGCAGTGCGCCGTGGGTCCTGAGGGCCGCAGCACACGGACTACCGCGTCGGTGGGAGCACCGGTGTGTCGCACCTGCACGAGCTTACTCAGGCCCAGAGCCCCGCCGAGGGCTGGGCGTAATGAACTGCCGTGTGTTTCAGGTGGTTTAGGGAGTGAATTGTTTGTGCCTTTGGATGTGGTTTTACGCCTGACGAGGCGGGCTGTTGCGTATTGCAGTGGCTGCTGAGGCTCAGGGGGACTGCAACGCGTGGCGGTATGCAGCCAGTGCACGGAACGTGTGGAACGGTGTTCACGCTGCCGGCTGCTGCAAGTGCGAGGAGCTTATATGCGCGTACGGATAGACAAAGTTCTAATACCTATATGGCGCTGCAAATGGCATGCGCACCTGAAGATCGATGAAAGCACCAATGAAGCCCTGTGCCAGATAATTATGGTTGGCTGCAACTTGCTTGCTGCACAAGAGGGAGGCCAGGGCGGGTGCGACCCAAGGCGCTGAGGGACCAGGCCAAGCGGCCTTCAGTGCCACAAGCCTGCACAAGCCTCCACGAACGCGGCATTTCAGCTTCTCTGTCGTGCTCATCAGCCCGGTTCCCCCAGGCTCCCCTGGCCTTGATGTACCGGTCATCGTGCAGTTTCCATCGCACGCCGGGTAGCTACCACCAGCTACCATCTGGGCGCACTGAAGGGAGCTGCCCTGTGTACGAGAGTGTGCCCGGCAGCAATAGGCAGGCTTGCTGCTCCGTGCACGCAACATACTACTGCTGCTGTTGTCCATGGGACCTCGCTGAAGCAGCTGTACGGCAACCCGCTGAGCCGCGGTGCAACCTTCGTCGTACGCCTGAGTCGTGATGTTGCACATCCACGCCAACAAGTAGGCTGGTTACAGTAACGCACGTACACACCGATGTCTGGAAGGCGGTGCAGATAAGGCGCCCCTGCCGTCCCTACCAGGGGCGTCAACACAGTGTACTTCGATAATGCTGTATGTGACACACTAGCATCCAGCTCCGTGTCTGCATGCCATACCACGACCACGGAACACTTGCAGGGCACACCTGAATCTCAACATGCCACAGTGCAGGGTGCGGCCCCTAACAACACAAGCAGTGCATCTACGGTACCCTGTGAGCACTCACGCCGCACAGTCAGGGCCCAGGAGAATCAACACGGAACATGGACGTACAGACGGCACACGGCACGCAGTACCGTACATAGAGGGCGTACGGAACAGCCCCAAGGTCTTGTGGCCCTGCTCAACTCGCAACTGATTGCCCCATACCATCCACGAACCTACGGAGCCCGGCACCAGAGCGCCGGTTAAGCCAAACCCCCGTGGGTCGTGGCACCGCCGCCCTGCCCACCCCCGTGCTACCACACCCTACACCTGCCCCGTCTAGCCCTATGCCGGCCGCGAACCCGACGCATCTGCAGTAGCTGCTGCTGCCACCTCCGCCCGCGCCTCCTCCGGCTGGGGCATGCCACACATCACCGCCACAACCTCCGCCAGATCTGATTCGTACATAGTGGTGCAGCGCCGTGCCAGCTCCCACGCCTCCCCAGGCGCAGGGTCCCAGCCGCCCAACACTCGGAGTACCGCCTCCAGGCCTTCGTCACCACCCTCACCGGGCGCTCCAACACCGTGAGCCGCCTCCAACTCCAGCACAGCCTGCACAGTGATAGGCGACATGCAGGGCCGGGCGCTGGGCCCCGTCCCGTGGACCTGATCAACTGCCCCTGCCCCTGCCCCTCCTCCTGCTGCCCCCGCCTCTCCGGCCGCGCCCTCCGCCGCCGCCCGGAACTCCACCGGAAAGGTGAGCGCCGCCAGCCGCAGCGTGCCCGCCAGGCGGTTGCGGAGGAAGCTGTCATCATGGCGGTACTGCCAACCGGGAGGCAGGAGCCCGGCGGCCGCCGCCCTCGACAGCTTCCCATGCAACGCCATCCCCGCCCCCAGGAGCTCGATTAGCCGCACGTCCCGCAGCAGCAGCTGCCGCCACGCTGCGCCAGGCGCGCCGTCGCCAGCACCGGCGACAGCGCCGCCGTCACCACTGCCGCCGGCACCAGATGCAGAGCTGCTGCCGGCGCCACCATCACGGCTCCCCAGCGGCCCCGCAGCCGCCTCCTGGCAGAGCTTCGCCAACAGTGCGACCACACAGTCCAGGGCTGCGACCGAAACTCTGCACCCGCAGGACACCAGCTCGACCAGCCCACTGAACTGGCGCATCTCCGCTGCCGCGCCCACAGACCCGCCGCCTCCGCACTCCCCTCCCCTGCCCTCGCCCTCCGCCATGCTTGCAAACAGCTCCCCGCACAGCCGCACGCTGACCGACACAGCCGGCAGCAGCTCAGCCAGCGCGAAGGAGGAGCGCAGCGGTAACTGCGCGGCGGTAGCAGCAAGCCGCTGAGTCGGTTGACCTGCCCCTGGGCCAGCCAAGGCTACTGCCGCGCTCTCAGCTTTCAGCCACCGCAGGAGTAAGACGGACAGGCAGGTCTCGGTGTACGTCATCGCCTGGCGGACAACAACTGCAAGCCACCAGGCTCGCTCACCACCGCCCTCCTCCGCACCCCCGCCCTCCGCTGCCGCCGCCCCCAGCTCCTCCGCCGCCCCACGCAGCCGCCTGCCCACCGCCGACACCAGGGCCCCCACCTGCCCCAGCGGGCCGAACTGCAACACGTCTGCCAGGCAGCGGCCCACCCCCGGGTAGATGCTGGGCGGGCACCACACGGCGCGAGCGTCACCGCCCGCCCCCATGCGGGCCACCAGCTGGGTGAGGCAGGGTAGCAGGCCCGCGTCGATGGCAGCGCTGGCGTCCACGGAGGGCCGAGCGCCTGGCATGGAGAAAAGGGCGCTTGTCTGTATCCGCAGGGCGTGCTGGCTGGGAGCAAAACGGCGCGTGCAAGGTATGTGCGTGCCGGACACCGCTGGTCTGATCCTGTACCGTGTGTTGTAACGCCCTCGGCGCACACTGCAGTGCCACCGGTGCCTATCAACAATGCACGACAGAGCATAGCGAAGTGGCACAATCGTTTTTTGGCCAATGCCTCCTTACTGGGATCTTAACGGTCACGACAGGATTCACCACTAACGCGAGCTAGACTCCAAACAGAACAGTGAGTTAACCACACCACTTACAGACGCTTTGTCCTTGCTCTGTCCAGTTTGGGTACTCTGGCCGCTCCAGCTGTCCCACCGCCAGCGCCTCCGGGTGCTGCGCCGCCGCCACGTACGTCTCCCACCACGCCCGCAGCCCCACCCGCGTGCGCCTGGGCACCCCCTCCCTGCCCCTGCCCCACACGGCCGGCAGCAGCGCCAGCCGCGCGCACGCCAGGGCCCAATGCAGTAACGCGCAGCTCTGCTCCTTGAGCAGCAGCGGGGCGGGGGCGCTGGGGTTGTCGGTGGGCAGCTCCAGCCGCACACCGGACAGCGGCCGCCCCCAGCAGGCCAGCAACCCCTTGGCCAGGCGCAGGCACAGGTGGAAGGTGGCGGTGCGGTTGAAAGGAGGTAGTTTGCCAAGACACGTGTCCTCCGCCATGTCCTCCTCTTCCAGCGCCAACCTCACGTCCGAAGTTACCTTTCCGGCCCCCTCCTGCCCCGCAGACACCGCCTCCTGGCTGGTCCCGGCCCCCTCCTGCCCCGCAGACACCGCCTCCTGGCTGGTCCCGGCCCCCTCCTGCCCCGCAGACACCGCCTCCTGGCTGGTCCCGGCCCCCTCCTGCCCCGCAGACACCGCCTCCTGGCTGGTCCCGGCCCCCTCCTGCCCCGCAGACACCGCCTCCTGGCTGGTCCCGGCCCCCTCCTGCCCCGCAAAATCAACGTTCTGGCTGGTCCCGAACCTGCACTGCCGCGCCGCATAGTCGGTCGGGCACTCGCCGTCTCCATGGGGGTGTGCGGTTTCGCAAGGAGGCTCTTGAGGCACTCCTGACGCCAACAGCAGCGTGGTCCAGGCGGAGGCAGCGCAAACCGCTGCGTGCAGGTCCACCGCTCGCCGCAGCCGCATCGCCACGTCGTCGTACGTCTTCACTTTACGGTCCGTACGCGCTAGGTACACGTACTCCAAATTGGTGCATGCCGGCAGCACCAGAACCTCCGGCTTGACCGCACCAAACGCGCCACCCCCGTCCAGGGCGGCGCACAGCTGGGCCATGTGGGTGGCGGCCAGGGCGCAGCCGCAGGGACGGCGCAGGGCGAGCGAAAGGCCAAACTCTGCAACGTCCATCCCTTTGCAAAGCCAGTCGAGGAGTCGCGCCTGGGCGGCACATGCGACGGTCCGCTCCTGACCACCGTCCCTGACGGAGGCCACAGCGGTACTGAGCAGCAGCACCTGCGCCCAGTGCTCCAGCACCCAGGAGGACTGCAGCTTGGTGCGTAGTTCCTGCATGCGGAGATCTTTGTTGGTAGGGGACGACGCAGCGTTGCCGTTGCCACCGCTATCTGCTCCCTCCCTGCCCCCGCTGGAGCCCCCGCCGCGGCCACTGCCGCCGCTGCCGCTGCCACTGGCTGACTGGTAGACACCAGACACGAGGCCCAAGATCAGAGATTGAGTGGTGTTGACAAGCTCAAGGTAATCGCTGTCCGTCGGCTGGGATGCCGGGGTGTTTTGCGGCGGCCTCAGATCTTGGGCGTGTTGGTGGCGCCCCCCTGCCGCTGCTGCCGTGGCCGCTGACACTGCCGCTGCCGTGGCCGCCGCCGCTGCTGCCGTGGCATCCGCCTGGGAGACTTCTGCTGCGGAGCTGCCCTCAGCACACCGTGAGTGTTCAGCTAGCGCAGCAGCTGCTGCTGGCTTCAGCTTCTGGGCGGCGTCCGCGAGGAGACGGGAGTAGCACTCGAGCGCCCCTGCCCTGAGCAGCACAGGGGCCACGAGGTCACGGCACATACTGTGTCCATACGGCACAGGGTCGGCCAGATGGCAGACCCTGCCCAACTGACGGGAGAGGTTGTCGAGGATGTGGGCGTAAATATGCTCGGTGCCCTCGCCAGTTAGCGAGGGGCTCGACCGCCGCAACGCCAGAGCATAGAGAGCCAGGTAGGCCGCAGCATCCAGGCCCGGATAGGACCACAGAGCTGTGACCTCATGTGTAAGCGGAGATTGATCAGTCAGTTCGGCGGTAAGAGCGGCAGCAGCTTGCGCAGCAGTGGAGAGGGCTGACAACGAGAGTCTTGGGTCAAGGCCACGGGCAGTTTGCTGGAGCACCTCCCTCGCGACGCCTAGCAACGACTGCAGCCCAGAGCTTCGATAAGTTACAGTCAGCGCCGCGCCTCTCCTGGGAGCCATCGCTTGAGGTAAAGTCGCTCATAAACCGCGCTGCTGTAGTTAAGATGTTTCAAAGGGTGATCATTCTATTGAAGGTACATAACAGTAGCACCTAATTAACACCAGCAATAGCCGGCGAAGCAGGAAAAGAGCAACCGAACCCAGTGGGCGGTTTGGTTCGGTTGGTGGTTACAAGGGGACCCCTTCCGGTCGGGGTGTCGTACCACACCCACCACCCGAAAGGCCAACGAGACAGCTCTCCTCATGCAAAAAGGCCTGCTACCGCCAAGGCCTAGTCACGGCCGTGGCACCACACCAAATAGCCCTAAGCACAAGCAGTCAATCACGGCAGGATTCAGGGCAGCAGTAGGCGTGCACCAAGGGCATTGCAGCATCAACTGCGGCCCTAAAACACGTGGCACCTACTAACCACCCTGGGCGTCACAACTCCGCCATGCAAACTAGTCAGTCACAGCAGATGTGCAGGGCAGGCATGGTACGTAGCGTCACTGTGAGTACGGTGCCGTACGGGCGGCACCAAACCACTACAGGCGAGTACGGTGACTGAAGCGATGAACGAATACGCTGATCCCCTTCGGCACACGGTGAAGTGAGCCAGAGTGAGCCACTGGGCATGGTCAAGCGCACCTGCCACCTCCTACCGTACTTTCCCGCCTCGTGGCGCCAGTACGGATCTACGGAACCCTGTGGGCAACCCCTGGTGTTGTTCCCCGTACGACAAGGACCCTGTTCCTTACTACCGCCCCCCCTCCTTTTGTCGCCCCTGGTCGCCCCCATAGCAACTCGTTTCGGGTGGTGTCCCAAAGGTCGTAGTTAAGGTGCTGCCAGGTGCTGCAGCAGTGCAGCGCTGCCTCGTGGCCTTCCTACTACGGTACAGCCAGTCTGAGCCAGGCATAGACAGACGCTGAGGTGTACGGAATATGGCAGCGTACTTCTGCACCCCAGTGCAGAGTGCACCATGCGGCACCATCTTGCGCCTTCCACACCCTTTGCGTACAGTACGGTAATGGTTGGCGCACCTCGTCGAAATGGAATTGTTCTATTATCGCCGTAACAGGTACGTGGTTTGCCCACGTCTCGGCTGGTTTCATTGCCCCTACAGTAGCCACAGCTGCGGCTATATCGACCGCACACAGCCGAAGCCGCCAACGGTGCCAGCTGCACCGGTCAGCATCAGAATGGTTAGCATCACTCCAGACACGTAACCCATCTCAATTCGTAAGTCACGGTAAGCGGCACTCCTATGGCGACCAGCTCCAAAGCGTTTGGGACCAGGCATACATTGTTCCCCCCCCCCCCCCATCCACATGGGAACAGCAAGCGGACCACGCAAAACGGCACCGATGGTACCGGTAGCTCATGCGTCCTTTCCTCTGCGCCGAGGCACATAACGGACATGAGCAACAACAAACTTGCGCTGTCTTGACACGATAGTCGTAACAGCCTGTGGCAACCCCATGCATGCATGCAGCTGTGTGACGTGAGGGGCAGGACGACCCCGCCACGCCAGCAGGGGCCAGTCGCGCGTTCATTCGGACCTATCAAGAACACACCGGCAAGTTGCTACCGTAGCTGTGCCGCCGATTCGGCCACAGCAGCGGCGCCAAAAGCCAAGCCCATTCTAGTTCACGTGCATCGATCCACCGCCGGAGCACCTGCCGCCACCGCCCGCGCCCTGGCCTTCGGCGGCGCCCACGCTGTGCAGGCGGCTGGGAGTCGCGCCACGCCAAGTGTCGCCTTCAGCACCGCCTCCCAGCCGCGGCGCGATGCCGATGCAACCCCACGGCGCGCGCGGTCCTTGGCCCAGGGCGCACGCTCCCATCCCTCCCCTCCCCTTCCACCCCCAGTCAGCATTTCACACCACACCGCTCTGCCCGCCCGGCCTGCTGCCCACGATCAGGCGCTGCACCTCCGGTTTACAAAGGAGGGCGCACAACGTGCTGGCAGGCACGAAGTAGCCCGGCCCTGGTCCACCCGTGTGCTGCACATTCGTTGCGCAGCGGTCGACGGCTGGCTTCAGGCTGTTTGAGTCCATCCTGTCAGCGCCGTCAGCCTGATGTGCCATGGGGCCGCATCCTGATCCGCCGGACGTGGATGGTGGCGCGGACCACACCCTGGTCTCAAGGCTTATTTCCACGAAGAGGCTGCGGCTGGCGTCTAAGACACCTCCAGCAGCAGCAGGTGCTGGGCTGTGCGCGTGTTGGCGGTGCTGTTCCCATGCCTGCGCATCAGGGCTGTCTGGGGGGTGCTCCACTTCGCTCCGCTTCCGCTTCAGGGGGTGTTGCTCCCACGTCTGCGCGTCGGGGCTGCCTGGGCGCTGGTGCTCCTCTTCGTGCCCGATGGCCCCCAAGTGGATGCCGGCCAGGAGGCGGGGGGTCAGCGCAACCGCGCCGCCGCCGCAGGTGGGCATGGTGCCTGCACGCATGAGGCAGCAGCGCAAGCATGGTTGCATACATTAACAAGAACAGTCGATATTAAAGATGTGGAAGGTTATTTGATATACCTGAAGACTTCAGCGTAAGACCACATGGTGGCATGATGCCAGCAAGTACCGCCCCCCACACGGCGCCACCCTGTGCCCCCACGCACCCTGGTAGTCGGCTGCGGCGAGGGTTGCACGGTGTGATGTCCAGACGACGGTGCCGTGCAGCACCCCGGGCGTGCCATCGGGGAGGGACTCATCTGGTTCCAGAGGGTACGTGATTAGGGTGACGTCCATGCTCCGAAAGAGGCCGGCATCACCAGCGAGCCTGCGGCACGAAACACAACACGTAGGAGTATGTACCAGTTTTAAGAAGATAAAACATATTTGGGACAGATTGCACATGAGCATCATCAGCGAGCCTGCGTCATGAAGCATAGCACACACGCACAGGGCCGCACACGCCCATAACCAGCACAGCGGGCAGCAAATAGAGACGTATGTATCTGGGGTGGTGTAACTGCATATCACGTGATGTGCCACTCGCCTGAAGGGGTTGAGCCCGCCGGGCAGCTCTCCATCTTCCAGCTGCAGCACTGAGATGCCGTGCTGCGGGAAGCTGACGATGTGACTGCACACAGTAACGCGAGCGAGCGCACTATCAACAGATGCACGGCTGGCCGATCGTGTCAGAGGGTAGCAGTTCCATCAGCCAGCTGCTGCTGTTGCCAAATCACTCCTACTACTGCAGCTTACCGGACAGGCCTGCCTCCTGCGGTGATGCCCGCCATCGCAATAGGCGTCCCAGCCGGCCCCGCGAGGCTATCCCTGGCGGCCAGCAGCAAAACGTGGCCGGTGCCCAGCTGGATGCAGCACGCGGTGCCAATCGTCCTGCCCTTGTCCTTGAGGCACAGCACGCTCCTCCTTTGCGACCACTGCCGTGCTGCGGGGCACGCACGTGGCATGGTATGGGTGGGTGTGGTCCTCTTGCGCAACACAAGGCAGGACCGTGTACAGAGCTTGTGCGTGTGATTCTAGTACCGTAGGTGGTAGCCAGGGACCCGTGCACAGCGTCCACCGGCACGGCCGTGTGTTGCTGGCACGTGTGCTGCCACGTGCGTGTGGGGTTGCTGCGTGGCCTAGCTACTGCCTGTGGTTAGCTGAGGAGTCGTGCAAGGAAGCGGCGGTGTGGGGGTGTAGCGTGCGGCCTCAGCCCAGCTGGTGGGCTGCCGTCCCACGTAGCCCATCACATGCACATCTCTCGCTGCCAGCTACCAAAGCCCCTGCGCCCATGACACGCACGCAGGGGGCCAAGAGTGGCTTGCGGCGCCACATCATAACCACGCTCCTCCCTGCGTCACCCCCTTCTCACCCGCTTCAGCCGTCGTCCTCCCTTGGTTTGTGCCCGCACATGACCTGCCTGCAGAGAGCACGGAACGACGGAAGCAGATGCGCTGCAGCAGGTCAGCTCGTCAGCACGTTTCATCAACCCTGTAACTGAGCCTGCGGTCCGTCCCTATTACATTCTGCCCGTGCGCATCGTCACGTGGCACCCAACTGGCACTCACCCCCGGCTCTGACGTCACCAACCGACGAAGGCAGCGGGCCTGCGGAAGGACAAGCTAGCATGTTCATTCTAGGCCCAGGGATGATGGCCCGACACTGATGCACTCCCCCACCTGATAGCTTGGCGATGAGCCCCTCAACTACGAGGGGTGGGACCTTGGCCTTGAGGATGTCCAGCGTCATGGGATGTCTCCGGACCAGCAGCGCTTCCAGCAAGCTGGCGTTGAGGCGCGTCAGCTGGTCGTCGCCAAACCAGGTATCCCGAAATAACGCCTCGGCACTGCCGATGTTCCACCTCTTCAACCACTCAATGTCCGCGGGGTCGCGGGGCTGCGACATTATTGTGCCCAGCCAAGACTTGCGCCAGCGTGTACAGCGCAAACACGCAACCGCTATTGACAAGTCGTTCTTTGCAGAGATGACAGCGCATCGGGGGATGTGAGGAACTTGCAAAGGTAGAAACCGCATCACAGCTGTTGTACGACGCGGCTGCAGGAGACCTCCACCAACCTATACCATGGCCTTACACAGTTGTTTACACCACTTTCTTCCTGTAGCGCTCTTGCATAGCACAGGCCTCGTTCTGTCCTTCAGACCCGGCCGGTGCGGCCACACCTGCCTGCTGCGGCTGCTGGCATGCTGGGGGTTGGGCCCATCACCCATCCACGGCCTTCCCTAAGTCCCCATCCCGCCCTTCGCCAATCACTCCTCCCATGTCGTGGTGATTACCGCGCCATGTTGTAAGAGGCAAGACCCCTTTGGTGACATTGCCGGTGCTGCGGCGGTCATGTTAAAGTGCACCTGAGAGCCCGCACTAGTACTGCAGCGGTACTGCTAACGCTGTTAGGCTGTACTACCGTAGTACTATTTGCATTCGTACAGCGCCGGTGTGCGACTGTGCGTTTCCCAGAGGGCCACGGTCCCTCTGTGCCCTTGGTGTCATCAGGTGTCATAAACCCCTGTTAAGGTTCCTTGTCGTCACAACGATGGGAGCCAGGTTGATCCTGCATGTTTGCCAAAGCAGAAAAAGCAGCCATCCAGCTTCACTTTACGCGTCCCAAGATTGCTTACGGTACGCACACCCCTACAAAAGCAGGCTGGCCCGGCCGCCTACGCAAAGCTGTTGAGACGGCACACAATGGGCAGTGTTACAGGCCAAATCCGACCATCTCAGCTCAGCTCGTACGACCCCAAAACACCCGCACCGACCTCAACCGTTACGGGAGTACACAAGCACATCGAAAGGTTCAAGTACTGTTGTGGCCGCAGCAACGTGCGGCGCGTATCCTAGGAGAGTCCTGGCCTCAAGAAGTCATGCACCAGGCGAGCCCATCGGTCATTGGACTTCACGAGTGCGTGGTCTCCAAGCTTCCAAGAGCAATGCATGTAGTCAGCATACATTCGACGATGTAAGGAAACGCAGTCGACATCATGCAGCAGATGGCTGGACATACAGTGCTGTAATGCGGTCAAAGCATACGGTCCATGACTCGTTTGGCATGCGTGTTATGTCACGCGATCCTGCCCAACGTTGCGTCAGCCTCGCTGGCCCTAAGGGCCTTCATCCCTTCAACGCACGCCGCGCCAGTAATGCCTAACCACTACCCTACTCCTGCCGTCTTACGCGCCGCTCGCCATCCAATCTTGATGGCATGGGCACGTGGAATGACCCTGGACCCATGGCCCGAGCCCTAAGCCCACAAGCCCCGGCCTGCACTTTTGCAGGCCCCGCCATCTCCTCCATGTTATGCATGCGTTGCTGCCAAGTCGTCGCGGCTGCACGGTCCCAAACCACAGCTGAGCTCAGCTGCTTTGCTTTCAGTCATCTGTCAGGTCAATGACTTCGGTGTCGGGCTTGCTATTGGCGGCAGCTGCAGCTGCAGCCGCAGGACGCATGCCGCCGGCTGCGGGAGCGGCCCCTGTCCGCCGCTGCGGCTGCGCAGTTGGTGGGCGCGGGCGTTGCTGCGCCGCACCCGTCGCCGCCGCTGCGCCTGCTGTCCCGGTTGCACCAGCTGCGGCTCCAGAGGGCCCGCGCTGCTGCCCGTGCGCTTGCGCTGCTGCCGCCTGCTGCCTTGGCGCTCCCAGGGTGCCGCCCGCGGGCCCCGGGTCCGCGGCACGGCCTTGGGCCGGCCTTGGTGCTGCCTGTGCGGCTGGCACGGCTTGTCCCGTCGGGGCCGTGCGTGCAGCGAGTGCACCAACGGGTGCTGCAGCAGCTGCTGCTGCTGGTCCTGCTGCTGGCGTTGCCGAGGGCCTTTTGGGTTGCGCAGCCGGCGCGACTTGTGCTGCTTGCGCTGGTCCTGGTGCTGCGGGCGCCGTCGAAGGCCCGGCTCCAGCGGCAGCAGGCCTGGGTGCCTGCGCCGTGCCAGTCGCGGGCGGGGGTGGGGGACGGGCAGCGGCCGCACCGGCAGGGAGTGCGGGTCGTACCGCCTCCCCTCCGGCTCCCGCTGGGGCAGCTGCCGTTCCCGGGGCTGCGGACCTTGCGGCTGCGGCAGTGGCTGCGGCAGTGGCAGCGGCAGTGGTGCCTGTTGAGCCAGTCCGCCGCACGCCCTGCTGCTGGGACCGCGACTGCTGCTGCTGCTGCTGCTTGTGCTGCAGCTGGGCCGCCCTCTCCAGTATTGCCAACCCCGTACTGAACCCGGCGCTCCCGACCTTGGCCCCGGCACCGCCGCTGCCGCCCCCGCCGCTGCCCCCAGACCCCCCGCCGCCCCCGCTGCTCCTCCGTCCCCCAGCCGCCTCCGCAGACCGCACAGCCCGGGGCCCGCCCTGCCCCTGCCCCGCCGCGCCCAAGCTGCCGGCGCTGGCCCGCCTGCCTATCGTTGCAGGGGCTACGACAGCGCCCGCAATGGGCCCCGCCTGCGGACCATGGGACCCGGACCCGTTAGCACCTGCTGCTCCCCTGCTGCCGCCAGGCCCCTGTGCACCAGTCGGCGTGGCCATCCTCTCTTCCCCTGAGGTTGCCTTTGGGGCTGCCTGGACGACACCACCTGAACCACCGATCCCACGCTGAGCGCCGCTGTCCTCAACTGCCTTTGCCCCGCCCCGTGGCTCCCTTGCCTGCCCCGCACCCACCGCCTCCTGCCCCCGTGCAGGACCAGCACCCCCGCCAGAGCCGCTTGCCCCTCTGAGCAGGCCCTGCTCCTTCCCTCCGTCGCCCGCTGGCGAGGCTCCCTTGTCCGTCTCCCCGCCCATGCGCATCTCCCCGCCCTTGCCCTTGGGGGACCCTTTGGTGCCATCCGGTGACCCGTACGAGGCTGCGTCGTAGAATTCGGCATCGTCGTCGTCATCCCCGCCCTCCACCCCTTGTGCGCCCTCATCCCGTCGGCGCTTGGAGCCACTACGCTCCTGTGCACCTGGCCCCTCAGCTCCCATGGGATCCGGTGTCTGCGCCTGCTGCTGCGCCTGCGCCTGCTCCCGCTGCTGCTGCTGCTCCCGCTGCAGCTGGTCCTGCCTATGCCAACCAGCCAGCATGTCGCCCGGCGACACGTGTTGCTGAGGCCCCTTGGCAGTCAGCGGTTGCGGCGGTTGCGGTGGTTGCGGCGGTTGGTGGTTAGCCCCCGCCCTGCCGGCCCTGCCGCTGGGTGACACCGACACCACCACCGCCGGCGTGCCGCGCACCTGCCTCGCGCCCCCGTGGTGCACCGACGACCTGCCCGCACCCGACCACCCAGCCCGCTGGCCCTGGCGCAGCCCGCCTCCGCCGAGCGCCGTGCCTCCGTCTGCTGCAGGCCCCTGCCCCCCTGCCGTCCCTGACACCCCCGCACCAAACTGATGAGCTCCGCACACCGGCCGCTCCCCCACGCCCTGCTGCCCGGCAAGCCTAGCGCTCGGCTCCGCCCCCACGCGCTGCCGCTTTGCCGCGGGAGCCTCCTGGTCGCCCTCCCCAGCCTCTCCCGCGCCCGCCGGCTCCCGTCGCTTGCCAGTGCCACACACGCCGGGCATCCCACCATCCACAGCAAGCCCTGCGCTATCCGGCACCGCCCCTCGGCCCTCCGCCGCCTCCACGGCCGCCGCCGACGGCTCCGGCAACGGATCCGCGTCCATCCGGCGCACAACCCGCACTGCCCCGCCCTCGCTCCCCTCCGCCGCCTGCGGCCGCACCAGCCCAGGCCCGAAGCCCGAACCTGCAGCCCGTAAGCCGCCGCCCTCACCATCACCACCACCGCCCACGGGCCCTGCTGCTGTCGCCTCCGCGTCCGCGTCCGCCTTCCAGAGGTCTTCCTCCTCCTCTGGCGGAGGCGGAAGCGACGGGGACCGAGACGCCGGCTCCGCCGCTGCGCCGCCGGAGTCGCTGCCGCGGCGCCTGCCCCGCGCCACCGCCGCCGCCGCCGCCGCGGCGGCAACAGCCGCAGCCGCATCCCGGTGCTGCTGGCCATGGCTGTCGCCGAGCTGGACGCACCAGAGGGCAGAGACCCCGTTGGTGCCGGGAACTCCGAGTCTGCTTCCGCCCGCGCCTCGGTCCGCGCCCCCGCACGCGCTGGGGCAGAGACTGGGGCCGCCGAGACCGTCCTCCTTGCGCACCTGCAGCACCAGCCACGCACTGTGGTGAGCTTGTCCGCATCATGGCTTACGTGTCGGCACCTCACGCAGACCTGCTTCCCACGCTGCAGTTATCCATGAACTCGCAACGCCCCCGCACCCACCTGCCGCTGCACCTCCTCCCCGTCCCGCTGCTGCGCCCCCTGCTGCTCCACAGCCGCCAGCCGCTGTCGCATCGCCTGGGGCCACACACGAGCGACACGGGGTCGCTCATGTGACCAATAAGAACCCTAACCCCGCCATCAGGCAAGACAGGAGCTCGCATAGTTACGTTGGATAGCCATACAGGACACAGGTCGCGCCAGCGGTCAATAACCCTAATCCTAACACGACCAGGACATGCGGACGCCAGCCGCTGCCACCTGTACGCCGGGGATGCGCTTCTAGGTAAAACGGATGCCAGCATCGATATGGTGGGTAACTGCGACTTCCATCCGTGCTGCTGACTGGTGCGGAGCAGCACTACGAGGTTTTAACCAGCCCCACGCTCCTTCTCCCTTGCAGTGATGCTCTCCTTGTTCAGAAATAATTTCTTCCACTCAGCAAGCCCCTTCCCTGCCCACCTCCAGCTCTGCACGGGCTGTGGCCAGCTCCCCCCGCAGCAGGTCGCGCTCCGACAGCACATCCGCGTACGGCGGCAAGCCGGGCGGCGCCGCCACCGCCGCCGCCGCTGCCACCGCCGCCGTCCCCGACGCGTACGGCGGCAAGCCGGGCGGCGCCTGCCCAGCCGCCGCCGCCGCCGCCCCCGACGCCGCAGGACGGGACTGCACCTGCCCAGTGCCGCTGCCACCCACCGGCTGCTGCTGCTGCTCCTGCAGCTGCTGCCGCAGCTGCTGGACCAACTCCTTTAGCTCGCGTGTCTCCTCCTGTGTGTGTAGCAGGATGCGGTGAAGAAGAGTACAAACCATGTGACACAGCAAAGCTGAAAGGACTCGACCGCGAAACACATGGGCGGTTCACGTCTCCCCCTGCGTGTGTGTTGAGAGTGTGCATGTCAACGTCAGGTGCACAGTAGGCGCTCGCTTGCTGTTCCGTGGGTGCTTGATGAGCGTCGACACAGCGCATTTGTAGCAGGAGTTCCAACCCTAGGAAGCCCGCCCCACAGACCCCCAACCTGGCCCACCTCGTGCCGCTGTTGCCGCTGCTGCAGCTGCTGCCGTATGTCCTCCGCCTCCGCCGTCAGCGCCGCAACGCTGGTCCGAAGCGACTGAACAAGCTTGTACTGCAGGGACAGGCATCGGGTCATATCACATGCGTAGTGATCACCGTGTAACACTGCGCTGATAACCTTGCAGGCGTCTCTCAATTGCCAGGCCAGGCAAGGCATAGAGCGCCCACCACCGGTCACCCCTGGCCCCGCACCACAATTTGCTGTCCCGAATAAGCCGGAATAGACCCCGCTTCCTTTCCTACACAACCCCCTTCCACCCCAAAAGGCCATGAAAACCACCTCACCCTGTGCCCCAACGCAGCCTGTCATCCCCCCGCGCTCGTGCATCCTTGCCCGCTGCTCCCTTGCTTCGCTTGTCCGCTGCCCACATGTGCCCATAGGGGCCCTGAACACACCGACCACCACCGCCCACCACCGCCCACCCTGGCCCCTCACCCGCTTGTCGGCGTCCCATATGAGCCTGAAGTAGCCCCCCTCGCCGTCGTCCCACGCCAGCAGCACCTCCTCGCCCGCCTTCACAGTGCACGAGCTGCACACCAGCACCACGGGCCGGAACACCACGCGCCCGCCGGGCAGCACCGCCTTGTGCACGCCCTGTGTGGTGAGGACAGGGCCCGAGAGCGCACATGGGGATTCCTTGTGATGTGACTACAGTATATGTGTACCCCTCGACAGAACAAGCCAGAACACCACGCGCCCGCCGGGCAGCACCGCCTGGTGCACGCCCTGGGGGCAGGGGTGGCGTGCCAGGGTACGCGCATTGTAAAAGGGCGCATGGGGATCCATGCAAAGGCGAGGGGCCCTAAGTGGTGGGGTACGAGGGAAGGTGTCCATGCGCCCACCCGCCTGGCAGCGCTCCCTTGTGTACGCCCAAGGCCGTGCAGAGCACCGATACCCGAGCGCGAGCATTCGAGCACGCGGGTGGCTGGGAAGCGTCATCATCCGGTGCCAGTTGCCCTGGCACACCTGGGGCAGCCACACTGCACTGCCTGCTCTCGTTTGGGTCCCTTGCAGAACACCACACAAGCCTGGCACACACGGTCGCCCTCCCCTCGCGCACCTTGCCCCTTCCCTTTGCAAGCTACCCCCGATGTTAAACCGCCTAAACCCCCCTGCCTCCCACCTGCAGCGTCTCCGCGTTGGCCGCCCGGTGCTGGTAGTCCCTGCAGGTGCAGCGCGTGTCGGGGCCCGGCCGGCCCTCGTTGCCCCACTGCTGCGCGCACGTGCCCCTGCGGGGAGGGGTCGGTGCGAGTGGGGGGCCGGAAGTGGGTTTGGCGGCAGGAGGGCATGGAGCGAAACGGAGTCTGTTGATGAATATGGAGATGTGGGTGCGCATGGGAGGCCGGGGGCAGGGGCGCCAGCAGCATGGGTACGTGTCAGCAATATGCGCATGTGCTTTAGGGGTGATGGACGAAGGGCAAGCGCGCGCGCCCCCGTAGCCCCGGCTTGCTGCCCTGCTGGGTTGTGTGTAGCAGCATGGGATGCAGGAAGCTACCTCGCGGCCACTGCGCACCTGGTGCAACACCCGGAAGTGGGTCATGCGGAACTCGCGACAAGCGTGCCGAGCAGGAAGGCCTCAAGCCCGCAATCGGTGTGTAATGAGACACACGCACCAGACCACAGGCCGCCACAGCCGCCAGGCGGCCTTGCAGCCTCACATTGCTGGTCTTCCTAATGACTGCCCGTGCTATTGGCATCGCTGAACCTTCCGCTACGATTTTGCAATCCTCACAATGGCACCGCTACCCACCATGCGGTCTTCTCGTTGGCCTGAGTCATGAGGCACCGGTGGCCGTCGCCGCGCACCGTCACTTGCTGGGCGCGGGAGACGCAGTCCTTTGGGATGCCGGCGGCCGCGTGGCACTGGGGGCGCACATGCAGCACGTGGGGCAAGGCACGCGGGGGTTGGTGCTCACGTGTAGGGGACACCGTCGAAGGGATGCCGGTGGGATGCCGGCGGCCGCGTGGGACTGCAGACGCACACGCAGCACAGGTTGAAGCGCGTGGGCGTTGGTCGAGAACCACAACGTCATTACGAAGGCCCGGCGCACTCTACTGGACCCAAATGAGGTGACGTGGCTGGAGCGCCCGACAGAGCAGCAGTGGTCGGGCTCTTCATGGCACACGCCTGGAGCAGCCCGGCCCCCTACTTACTCCTAGGTACTGCCCACGCTACTGGCATCGCTTCTTCCTATAACTGTTTGTAATATGCTCGTGTGATCCCACAGCTGCACCGCTGCACACCTTGTTAAGCCAGCTGACGTCATGCGTGTACTGGCACTCCAGCTGGCGGCCGCCCGTGCAGTCACCGTCGATGTAGGAGTCATGCTCAAGCTGAGGGGGGGACAGAAAAATGCAAAAAGGTTTCGGGGCGCCACACAAAGAGTAACGCAAGCGGGCAGTAAAACGACGAAAGGTTGCTTGCCATAAGGTTGTGCGCTTTACGGGGCGTTGCGTTGTGGATAACGCACTGCTTTTGGTGGCCTCCACGGCCAGCTGCCGGCATTCAACAGGTCAGGCGCCCGTGCCCACGCCCCACCCCAGATGTGACTTTGCGTAACACGCGCACAGATATCAAACCAACGCTATTTTCATCCGACACCACACCCACGCGCCCGTCAGCAGGTGCGCACACGTGCTCACCACCGTCTCGGCTTTACCGAAGTACGCCCCGAGCAGCCGCTTCCCCGGCAGGTCACCTGAGGGAAAGATGGGGCAGCAAGCGCAGCCGGAAGCCGTAGCTCACTGATGCAGGGGATATACGTCAAGCGTGTCGGTATACGCACCCTTTGTTCTGTGGTCACAGGCAGTCCATGGAAAGCAGGGCAAGCGACCCTCTCATAATGAACTTGCACACAAGCGAGAAGTACCGTACCGGCTCTTCGTTTGGCTTGTCCTACCCAGGCCTTCCCCGTACCTTGTTGCCACGCCCAATCGCGCAACGCGCCCAAAGGCTACCTGCATATGCCCCCTGCCTTACAACCTCGCGTTTTACGCGCACCCCTGCCTTACAACCTCTTGCGTGCACGAGATTGCGGAGCTTGCGTGCCGGTGCAATTGCGATGCGCCTTGCAAGCCCCTGACTCGCGCGGCCTCCCCCGCTACTGAGCTTCACCTCCCATGCATGTCTTTCCTTTGTTTACTCTCACTGGTGCACGCAGATGCAACCTGCTCCACATTTTACCACCGCTCCCGCAGTCCTTATCTCCATCCTTCCTCTCCCTGCTTCCCGCCCTGCTGCCCGCACCTGTGTAGAACAGGCCGTGCTGCTTCTCGGCCGTGCAGCGCTGGACCTGGGGGGAGCACAGCAGGATCCAAGCAGGGCACACAAGAGCGCAACATCAGCAGGCGGAGGATCTGAACGGCATAAAGGAGGCAGGGGCACGCAGAGTGCAGCAACAGCGGGCGGAAAACTTGAGGTCGCTGCACACGCACAAGGACCCAGCGTCGTTCCTGTCAACAATGCCCAACGCCCCTGCGACCTGGCACCGCATCGCGCTGGAGCCAAAGAAGAGCTGCTGACTCACGTGTTTGTTGTTGTAGCAGGGGTGGCAGGGGTCGGTCAGCTGGCGGCGTTCCACGCGCTGGGGGATGCTGCTGCTCTCCAGCTCCTGGGGGTACAAGGGAGAGAACGCAATGCATCCAATGTGAGATATTGTCAGGTTTATTGTTTTCAGGGGCATGTGCGGCGCACGGCATAGGGCGCAATGTGCGAACATGTGAGGGATGCCTTGGGGTTCAGCGACATGGCCGCATGCTCGTCAAGTTAATGGAGTGCGTCGCTGCCGAAGTATTGGATCCTGTGTGTTGTGCATTTGCGGTGGCGACAACGCTGCCGGAGGGCCCCGCGGTGGTGTGGCGGCATGGCGGCTTGCAGCCACAATGCATGGATACACGTGCGGCTCATGCACGCAGTCATCGGAAGCCTCACAGGCCGCCGCTGCGCCTTACCACTCCCACCCACACAAACACAAGGCACACCCCTGGCACGCCCCTGCGGGTAGGCTGACCCCGTTCCCCTGCCACATGCCCCCCGCCTTCGGCCTCCGGTTCCCAAACGCACCCGTGCCATCCTTGCGGACACGTCCTTGAGCGCCCGAACGACCATCCGCGGGATCTGCTCCCCACCCTGCTCCGGCTCCTGCCACCGCCGCTCCTCCCGCCACGCCTCCTTGCCGGCCCCCGCCGCGCCCCCAGCGTCCTTGCCCCCCTGCCTACTACCCTTCTTGCCCTTCCCACGCCCCGCGCACCCAGCACCTCGCCCCCTGCCCCTCGCTCCGCGCCCGCTGCGGCCGCAGCCCCGCGCACTCCACCCCGCGCGCCCCTTCCCAGCCACAAAGTCGCAGTCGTTATCATCGTCGTCGTCCTCCTCCTCCTCATCCTCACTGCCGCTGCTGCTCCCGCTGCCGCCCGCGCGCCTCGCCTCCTCCAGCTCACCCGCCTCCTGTATGATGTACACGCCCTCCGGGTAGGTCTCCCGATCGAGCCCCAGGCGACGCGCGTGCCTATCAATGAGCGCAGCGGCCTTGTCCGTGGCCTCGCTGTAGCACCGCCCCCCGTCCCGGAGCACGCGGTGCATCCCCCGCTGTGCATGGGGACCCACCCCCGCCATGCAGCTCCCGGGGTCCGCGCCCGAGCTGTGGCTGGGGCTGGGGTGGCTGCAGCTGCTGCTGCCGCGGCCGCCGTGGGCACGCACGTCACCGCCTCCGTCCGCGGCCCCGTGCTCGTCATGTTGGTGCGGGCCCCGCGCGTGCGGGTCTTGCGGAGGGCCCCGGTGGTGGGTCTCGGGTATAGGGGCGTCCCTCTGCTCCCCCGCATCTGGGTCGGGGGGAGCTGAGGCTGCAGCTGGAGCCAGCGGAGCAGCGGCGGCGGTGGCAGCAGACGCGCCAATGCGCAGGCACTTCCGGGCGGACCTCTTGGCGCGCGACTTCAGCCTGCGGACCATCAGCGGCTGGTCCTCGATGTCCGTCTCCCCCAGCGCACCCCCCAACACAGCACCCCCTGCACCTGCCCCTCCACCTTCCGGCACCCCGTCGTCCTGTACACGTCCCTCCCCTGCAGCACCCACGTCCACGCCGCCCATGCCAGACGGGCCAGCCCCAGCCGCCACCCCTGCGTGGTCCTCAGACTCGGCGGCTGCGACGGCTTTAGCGGCCCCCACCTGCGCAAGGGCGGCCGCAGCCGGCCCTGCAGTCCCGCCGCTTCCGCCACTTGCGCCCGCGCTGAGGGAGCTTTCGCTGCGGTACACAGGTCCGTCAAGGGCCTCCCCACGGGCCTCCCCACGGACCTCCTCACGGGCCTCCGCACGGGCCTCCCCAGGGCCTGTGGAACACGCACCACATTCCGCCTGCTCATGTGCAGCCACGTCGAGCACCTGCAGCCCCTGCCCCTGCTGCACCGGCTGCTGCTGCTGCTGCTGCTGCTGCTGGTGGCCGTTCTCAGGTAGGAGGTGATCTGCGCCCTGCTGCTCCTGCTGTGGGGGTGGGGAAGCAGCTCGGCCCTGTACAGCGGCCGGGCCGAGCATATGCTGCTGCTCTTGCTCCTGCTCCTGTTGCTCCCTCTCAGAGTCAGGCCCGGCCCCAGACACCCGCTGCTGATCCGCAGGTATATGCTCCTCCACGGGCGTATGCTCGTCAACGCGCTCATCGCCATGGTCCTCCTCGAAACCATCGTTGACGTTTGGGTGCTCAGCTGTGGGGTCTATGAAGTACTCGTCCCCTGAATACGCGTCCAAGGCGTTCAAAAGCTCCTGGTCGTCGATGTCCTCAATATCCGCACTAGGTTCCGAATCCGCGGCCTCCCATGCCTTGGCGTACCCCTCTCGGCCCTCAGGCTGAGCGTAAGACATGCGCTCCGGCTGTTCCGGGTGAGCGCCCGCTGTGGCCCAACTTGCTTGTCGGAGCTACACTCTAACCTTGCCACATCACACCTCCTTGCTTTCCGAACGCCTGCTTTGCCCAAAACTGCTCATCTTTCAAGCTTAGGCTGAATGGCGCCCCCGGAGCCAAGAGGCGCATTCCAAACCAGTCTCCTTGCATCTTTGAGATGTTAAACATAGTCCAACTTCCATCGCTGCTGTGTGCTTAGTGTGGCGATGTTCCTCTGTTGGTTTTGTCCCTTGGTTTGGTCCCTTCCTCTTTACAGTTGCAATGATGCTTGTGAGGAGGAAGAGTATGGGAGTCTACATGAAAAAGTTTGTTCGCTGCGCTGTATCACAAGTTCACAACACACATGCGTGCTGTGTCTGAAATGGCCCATGCGTCCTTACTGACCAGTCTCGCTGGCCCCCGAAAGCAGAAGCACCCTTTCAGAATATCAGAATGCAAAAGCATGCACCCCAGCCTACCCAATCGCATGCGCAAGAGCTCGCTTGGTCGCGCCTACTGCGCCGTTGGCGTCCGTGTTCCACTGCGCCGTGCAACCCGGGCTCACCCGCACACGTGCCATACTTGGATAGTGGTCCAAGGTTCAGA
>VFQN01002040.1_pt1 | contig 32226 bp, 53 predicted proteins | sample 3512371 | NCBI WGS metagenome assembly VFQN01 (sample SAMN10412370, study PRJNA504923) | tailings metagenome | isolation source: Replicate 2 from Balatoc abandoned mine | place: Philippines: Itogon, Benguet | collected 2017-08-28 | reverse complement strand
TCTCCCGAGTGGGACGGGGCTGGGCCCTGGAAGGGGACCAAAACTGTAAATCCATACATACATGCATGGGCCTGCGTGATGGGCAGCAGCTAGGCCGTGCTGGCGACAGCGTGCTTGCTCCAGCCGAGTAGTGGTGTTCGGCGAGGCAGTAGGGGAGCATGGCATTTCGTTCATTGTTGCACGAGCTGACTCGAGTGGGACTACAAGCCGAGCACGGGTTCACCGCCGCACGCGTTTGTAAGGTACCCGTCTCGAGCTCTTGAGCAGCAACTACTAATCAGACCTGACTCAGACACGCGCCTCTAGCCGACGCGGCTAACCTGGACACAACACGAGCGATAGCCAGGCTGCTTTGACGTGCTTTCCGTCGTCTTCCGTGAGTTCTGACGCCTGGCGCTGCAGCATTACACGTTGCATGTCCGTATTATGGTAAGCCTGCACCACAACTTTCTGCGCGTGGCTGGCGTGGCAGGCGCCGTACCGTAGACTGAGAGTGCAACACGTGGAGGGCCTGACATTCAGCCTCCGGATGCACGTTGTTGGAACGGAAGCGCCCCGGTAGGAGGGCGGTGGCGTCCTCCAAGCACGGCACAGGAGCGGGGCACACGCTGCTCCACTGGCTTTTGCACCATGCATCCAACATGTTCACAACCCAGCAGGGTCGCCTAAGACACGGACCGCACATCCTGGGCCTGCACGGCGCAAGTACCATCACCTGTGCCATGCAGATTGCCGGATGACAATCATCGTCTACTCCGTGCAAAAGGTGTATGTTCTAACTTGGTCTGGTTGACTAGGGATGCGGGGAGCGCGGCTGTCGGTACCATGTTTGCGCGAGAAGCCCGTTTCACATCCCGGATCCACAGCTCGTCGCGCCATAGGCACCCGTAAAGCGTACATTGCTCCGTCACAAACGTCTAAGTTGCCGGAAATGGCTGTCGGGTTGGGGAGTGGCGAGGCTGGCACCAATGTCGTCAAACCTATTGCGGACCGTCGCTCCTACGAGCACCTGGAACTTGACAACGGGGTTCGCTTTCTGCTTGTCAGCGATCCCGATGCCGTCTTCGCGGCTGCGTGCGCAAACGTGCAGGCGGTGAGCCAGGGGGCCTGGTCGGGACTGCTGCCTGTGTGCCTGTACCTGTCCGCCTGTACGCACCCTCCCGCGCGACGCCCACGCACTGAAAGTGGTCCACCTCATGCTGCGCCAGTTCAAAATCATTGCGCCGTTCTGCCACCCGTGGCCTTAGCCCCAAAGGCCACAGAGAATCACCATGGTGCACAAGCCACATGGTAACCCCTCCGGCCACGCCACCAGTGCGCCCCCGTGCTCTGCATCCCTGCCGCCAGATCGCCTCCTTCTCGCCTACCCCTACCACTGGCTCGGCTTGAGCGCCCGTAGACCGTCCATCTTATGCACGCACTCCTGTGCCACCCACTTGCTCCCCCACACCCTCTTCCCTCCTCTTCGCTCCCACCCCTTCCCTCCCATCTCCTAACTGCTGCTCCTCCCGCACTCCACGTGTCCCTCCTCGTGGCCGGGCTGTGCTGGACTGGAGCATGCTGTTGACCTGCTCTCCCACAGCTATTCCCCCCTCCCCACAAGGCTTTCTCCGTCAAAGTGTTCCCTGAAGCAAGCTCCCCTGCCCTGCCCTCCTCCCCTCCTCCCAACCCCAGGGCTACTTCGACGACCCCCCCACGGTGCCCGGCTTTGCGCACTGGCTGGAGCACGCCGTGCACCTGGGCAGCGGCCGCTACCCCACAGACACAGACTACAAGTACTTCCTGGCGCAGCACGGGGGGACCAGCAACGCGTCCACGGGTGGGTACGGCACCGGAACCTGCACGTGCGCACTGCCGCTTTCGTACCAAGCCCGTGCGTTCTGCCGTACGGCGCCGAGCCCGCATGCACGAGGCGCGCACTTGCATCCTTGTAGTCCCCCACGCCAGGCCTGCCACGTGCCGACACCCTGGTACAGCGCGAGTGCTGACCCCCGCCGTACGTCGTACGGCCTTGGTACAGCCCTTCCTGTACCGCTTACCACTCACACGCGCTCGGCTCCTTCTCCGGCTCGCACACCTTTCCCGCCCGTTAGCTATGTCATTACTGTATATTTACTGGCCAGTCTAAACAAAGTGCCGTGGACATTGTGACAGCCCTCGCTTCCGGCCCCCCTCCCCAGGCATGGTGCACACCAGCTACCACCTGACCGTGTCCGCCGCCCAGCTGCCGGGGGCGCTGGACAGGCTGGGCCGCTTCTTCACTGACCCGCTGCTGCTGCCGGACAGCATACTAAAGGAGGTGGGCAGGCGGAGAGAAAAGGCACCGTCTAAACTCATCGACAGGATTTACTGGCCTGTCGGATTTGTCGAATGTTGCCCATGAGGTGAAGTCAAAAAAGGCAAACCTCCAACGCGCCAAGGGAACCCTTTGACCTCCGCTACACCCTTGCCACAGGCTGAGAACGTGCATGCCGAGTTCTCCCGCAACACCAACTCTGACGCACGCAAGCTGCTGCAGCTGCGGAGGCATGCGGCGGGGCCTCCCCTGGCCAAGGTGCGGGGGTGCAATGGGTGTGCGTAAAATTCGTGGACACCTTGCACGGTCCGTGTGAGGCGTCACGGAGTCAGGCACATGTTGCCCCTGTACGCGAACGGATTGTGAGTTGACAAGGCAAAAGCTGTAGGGGGATGCAGTGGGAGCAGGGCAATGTGGCATGAGCAGGGGAACGGAAAGGGCGCCAACCACACCAGCACTGATTTAGGAACCCTTATCCAGGTCAGATCAGCTGATGTTCGCATGCATGCCCACTGCATCATATCGGCGGGCACTGTATGAGTTACGCCTGGCTAGCCCACCAACCAAGGATGAGATCCTTAGTCCGTTGTTCCCCCAGTTCTCCACCGCACCACGCTGCCGGATGCTCGCTCCTTCACACGCTTCCCCGACCCCTGTGCCCCTACTCTCGCATCCCTGCCCCCCAGTTCTCCACCGGCAACCGCACCACGCTGCTGGACGGCCCCCAGGCGGCGGGGCTGGACGTGCCGTCCCAGCTTGCCGCCTTCTGGCGCGCCACCTACCTGGGGCCCGCGCTGTGCGGCTGCGTGGTGGGCCCGCAGCCCCTGGGGCAGCTGCGGGGCTGGGTGGCGGGGGCCTTCGGGGAGGTGCGGCGGACGCCTGACACCCCTGCCCCTGGAGACGGGGATGGAGGTGGAGGTGGAGGCAGCAGCAGCAGTACAGGGCAGCAGAAGGTGCAGGGGCAGGGGAAGCAGCAGCAGCAGCAGCAGCAGCAGGGAGAGGGGTTTGGGGTTGAGGATGGGGAGTTGGCGGCGCCGGCGCTGCCTCGGCTGCCACTGTGTCGGTATGATTATGGCGGGATGTTCGCGGGTGGCGGTGGGGATGGCGGTGGAGGGCGGCTGTTCCGCGTTGCGTCTCAGCGGGAGCTACGGCAGATGGAGGTGGTGTGGGGCCTGCCGTACGGCATGCTGCCGTACATGAGGTAAGGGTTGGTTTGGAGTGAGGCGGGCTGGGGAGGGGTTTGTCTAGGAAGGCATGGGGAGCACGGGGCCAGGAAGGAGAGCACAAAGAGGGGAGGGACACGCAGGGGCGATTGAGATGGCAGCCAACGGGGCCCTGCAGAGACTGCAGCTGTGTACATTGTCTGGTCTGGTCCAGAACGGCGACATGGAAGTCCTCCGGCAGGTGTGCCGTTGGGGCTCACGCTCGCTCTGTTTGTCTACCCGGTATGTCGCTGTAGCCCTCGCTCCACACAGCCCCACACGCCCCCACACGGCCCCACACGGCCCACACGCCTTACACATTACGTCATGCCCCTCCCCTGTTGCTGCTCCAGGAGCAAGGCGTGGCGCTGGGCGGGCCACGTGCTGGGGCACGAGGGGCCCGGCTCGCTGGCGGCGCTGCTGCGGGAGGCGGGGCTGGCGCAGGCGCTGACCACAGGGCCCTTCGACGAGGTGGGGTGGGGTGGTGGTGGTCGTGAGGGGTGTCGTGGTAGTGGTGTTGGAGTTACGGTGGAGTAGGGGTGGGTGCTGGCGTTGTGTAAGGGGCGTGCCGAACTGTGGCATACCGCTGTCGCAATGCGCAACCTTTGGGTGGCACCTAACGCTGTGCATGCGGCGGGCATCGTGCGACCCCAAGGGCCCTGCTGCCACTGCTGTGGCCCCTCTGCTGCTACTGCTGTGGTCTCATTGCTGCTGCTGCTGCTGCTGCTGCTGCTGCTGCTCCTGCTGCTGCTGCTCCTGCAACGGCTCCCTTTGCCGCTGTTGGTGCTGTTGCTGCTGTAGGTGCGTCTGGGCCGCGGCTTCATGCTGTGGGGCGTGACGCTGACACTCAGCGAGGCGGGGCTGCGGAGGGCGGAGGACGTGCTGCGGCTGGTGTTCAGGGCGGTGCAGGTGGGGGGTGGGCTAGCGTGTGCAGTGCTGGGGTTCCGGGTAACAGCTTGTAACTGACAAGGCAGATGGTGCAGAGGGGTGGTTTTGGGGTGCATGTGCGCAGGGCCTCCCGGCTCTTGTGACTCCACGGCGGCCCCACTTTGTTCCACGGTTGCAATTGACTAGCTGTCTGGAACCAGCCTACCCGCGTCCCAGCAGTCAAGACGTCCAGCGTTGTGCCCGCCTGCGCAACATGCCGCGTGAGTGGGGCACGCGAAAAACGTGGCAAGACGGTTTATGGGCGGCTTGGTCCCCCACACCTTACACCGCGCAGGCTATGTGCGCTCTGCCCGAGGACCACCGCCGTACCACGTGGGACGAGCTGGCGGCGACCTCTGGCGTACGATGGCAGTACGCGGACCGTACGACGCCCCTGGAGCTGGCCAAGGAGGCGGCCAACCGCCTGCACTACTTCAGGCCTCAGGTGAAATAACCAATCAATATGCTTGGCATCGCGGGTGTCGTACATGTGTGTTGGCTCAGTACGTTACCGAGCGTGGTATCAAAGCTATGGCAGGTTGCTGTCCTGACTTGTGGTGCAGCGGATGCGGTGCGGGATGTAGGCCAATGAGCCTCATGCACTTAAAGGCATACAGGAGTAACAGGCAGAGCGTAGCGAGGCAAGGCAGGTCCGGAGAGTGGCAAGTCGATGACGGTGGCTTCTCTCTTCTGACTTGTGGTGCGCGAGACTTGAGCTTGGCATGCGACCCATGCGTGGCTTACCTGTGCGTGCACGCGAACATGCCCTTGCTTCGGTTTGCAGGAGTTGCTGTCGGGCCCCTCCCTGCTGTACGAGTACGACAGCGCGGCGCTGGACCGCTTCCTGTCGTACCTCCAACCGCCGACCGCCACCGTGTACCTGGCAGACAGCTCCTTCGCGGGCACCACCACACACGTGGAGCAGTGGTGGGTTGCAAATTGCTGCATCCAACACACTAATGTTGCTCAGTTGCTAGCGCTGCAAGCGGTGCCGGCGGTGCAGCGCAGGTCACACGAAGCGCTGAACAGAGCCCGCCAGTTCTACGACACTGCCCCGGGGCCCGGCTGCGATCAGGTGTCTTTCCAACTGACAGCTTGGTCGTCCTGCCCTGCCGCTGCCCACCATGCGTACTGCACTGCACGTGCACGTGCACTGGCCCGGCATTGCTGTTGCTCTCCGTCCCCACCCTCGCCCCCGCCCGCCTCCTTGCCTAGGTACGGCGCCCGGTACAGCGAGGAGTCCCTGCCTGCCGCACTGTACGACGACCTGCCGTACAGCTCCGCCTCCATCAGCACCGCAACCACCACTGTGCCGCCAGCTCCCACCCCGCCTGCACCGCCCGCCCCTGCCCCCGCCGCCGTCCTGGCGGCTGCCCCCCTGGGCCCTGACTCCCCCCTGGAGGCCCTGGCCGCCCGCCTGGCGCTGCCCTTCCCTCCCAACTGGGCCCTGCCGCTGCTGGACCTCACCCTGCTGCCGCCACAGCAGGAGAGAGGGCCGGAGCAGCAGCAACAGCAGCAGCAGCAGCAGGGACAAGGCGAGGAGCACGGGATGAGAGACACCCGGGAGGAAGAGCGTGTCGCGGGCAGCGCTGCGGCCCGGAGCTCAAGGGGTCAAGTGGGCAGTGCCGGGTCTGAGGCACGGGCATCGGAGCAGGAGGCAGCGGACCAGCCCCCTGCCCAGGCGCAGGCTCAGCCGCAGGGTGTGGTCCCGGTGCTGCTGCGGGAGGGGCGGGGGGTGCGGCTGTGGCACGCGAGGGACACGTCCTTCGGAGTGCCCAAGGTGGGAGCTGGGCTGTGGGCAAGGGTTGCACAGGGATGTCGTGATGTGAGCGGCATGGGGACGAGGATACAGCTGGGATGGGGGCTGTGGGCCCAGGGGCTTGGAGCGTTGGGTTAAACGAGGGCGGCCTGTCAGTGGGGGAGCAGGGGGCGTACTTTTTGGGAGCTTTCAATAGTGGTTACAAGAGGAAAGATGGCGCAGTAGGACACCTGTTATCCGGAGGCTTAGATCGGTCATGGGCGGTTAGGTTACCTGCACTACCGTATGCTCATCAGACGCTTGCACCGTGCCCGTTCCCAGCACCACCCCAACCGCTTACCGCCTCGGCATGCCAACACCTCTTGCACCCGTCCCACCTGAAACCCTCCAACGCCCCAGGTGCACGTGTTCGCGCACGTCATCTCACGCCGCGTGTACGACAGCCCCGCCGCCTGGGTGACCGCCCGCCTCGCGTGCCGTACACTGGACGAGCTGCTGGCGCCCCGCGTGTACGACGCGCAGCTGTGCGGCTGCGGCTACAGCCTGGGCTGCTCCGAGACCGGGGTGCAGCTGGCGGTTGCTGGTTTTCCGGGGGTGGTGGGGCGGCTGGCTGAGGTGGTGGTTGGGGCCATGGCGGAGGTGACGCTGGAGGAGGTGCAGGGCAGGTGGGTGGGTTAGCACCCGATGCCCTTTCCATTCTACTGGCCAAATGCTGTGCTGCCTTTCGTGTCAACGCACAGACTACCCCCATACCCTTTTTCCTCGCGTTACTAGTACTTTTCCCCCTCGACCCGCTTCAATGTCCTTGAATAATGTAGGACACCCCTGTCATACAACGTGCCTCTCTCTTACTGCACTCGGCAGGTACGGCCTGGTTCACGGCAAGCTGCTGCAAGGGCTGCGCATGTGGCGCCAGAACAACCCCGCGCAGCACGCCGAGTACGGCGCAGAGCACGTCCTGCAGACGCCGCACTGGCACGTGGAGGACAGCATTGCCGTACTGGAGGCGGTGCCGGGGTACGGCAGCGGCAGCGCTGATGCTGGCGCAGGATCAGCAGCAGGAGGGGTGGCGGGTGCTGCGGGCGCGGGCGCTGAGGACGTGTGGCGGCTGCTTCGTACGCTGGGCCAGGGCGCGGAGCTGGAGGTGCTGTGCTACGGCAACATCGCAAGGGAGAAGGCGGAAGGTGCGGGGCCAGGAGTGCGAAGTGAGCGGGATGCACAGCGCGGGGTTTTCTGTGTAGCTGACACCTATGTACACCGAAACCACATACTTGTCCTCGGACTCTGCCATGCGACTGCCCGCCTCTGCAACCCCGTCCTGTCCCCACAGACCTGTGCGCTGTGCTCGAGTCCCGCCTGAAGCCTACCGGCCTGGCGGTAGCAGGCCAGGCGGCTAGGGAGGACACAGCAGGGGACGTTGGGGCGGCAGGCGGGGCGGCGGCACGGCGGTTAGGGGACCAGGCGGGAACGGCCGCGGCCGCATGGACTGACGAGGGCGGCGCTTGGCCTGCCACCCGCGTCCTCAGGCTGGAGCCGTGGCAGGGAATGCTTAGCTCTGGGGCTGGCGGCGGCAGCTGCGGTGATGGAGCGGTTGATGTCGGTCGGGAGGAGGTGGAGCAGGAGGCAGGCGGTGCGGGGCCTGAGTCTGAGGCGATGGGGGAGGCGGAGGGGAAGGGAGGCAGGGTGCAGAGCGGGGCCGGAGGGAGCCCCGTGCTTGTGCGCTACGTGCCGCCCAACCCCAACCCCTCCAACTCCAACTCCGCCATCTACTACCTGGCGCAGGTGGGTAACCAGGCGGGGGGTGAGCTGCCGTGTTATGCGGTCCCCACCGTGCCACGTACCAGCCCTGCAGTCCAGCAGCTGCATGTGCAGTACCAAGTCTGTAAGCTAGCGTAATGCGCCCGCACACTGTACACTCCCGCTCTGTGAGGCCACACACTCCACCCTTGAGTACTTCGCGCCATGGTCCACAACAACCTGCAGTAACGGCCAGAGCTGACTCATTAGCCGCCCTTTTGTCGCGTCGCCAACCCCCCAAACCCGCGCTCTCCGCCCCGCACCCCCACCCCCCAGGTGGGCGAGGACCTCCCCTGCGACCCCCGCCCCGCCGTGCTGCTGGCGCTGCTGGCGGCGGTGGCCTCCAAGCCCGCCTTCCACGCGCTGCGCACGCAGCAGCGGCTGGGCTACTCGGTGTCGCTGGCCAAGCAGCGGCTGGGCGGCGTGGTGGGGTTGGGCCTGAGGGTGCAGAGCCCCGACAGGGATCCGGGCGTGCTGCGGGAGCGGGTGGCGGCGTGGGTGGAGGGCTTCGGGCAGGAGCTGAGAGGTGAGCGGGGGGAGGGAGAGGGTTAGCCGTGGGCGGGTGGGGTGTTGGGGAATGGGCTAAGGCAGGGACGTGGGGTGTGGAGGGTGATGGGCAGGGAACAGCAGAGGTGCAATGGGGGGATGGCATGATTGGGCGTTGTGAACGGGTGGCTCTGTGGGTTAAAGCCACGCCTGTCCGTCTTCACGTCCTTGTTGCATTGCTGTTGCCGAGCCACAAATCCGACTCTGCCCCTACCCTTACCCCTGCCCCTACCCTAGGGAACAGCAGAGGTGCAATGGGGGAATGGCATGAATGGGCGTTGTGAACGGGTCGCTCTGTGGGTTAAAGCCACGCCTGTCCGTCTTCACGTCCTTTTTGCATTGCTCCTGCCGAGCCACAAAATCCGACTCTGCCCCTACCCTTGCCCCTGCCCCTACCCTACCTGCCTGCTTCCGCAGCCATGAGCAGCTGTCCTCCTCCGCCCCTATGCTGCGCTGTGGCTTTGTAACCACGCACCCGACCTCTGCCCCAACCCCTACCCACCCCGGTTACCTGCTGTTCCCCCGCAGCCCTGTCCCCCGAGCGGCTGTCCCACTTCAAGTCCAGCCTGGCGCAGCGCCTCACGGAGCCTCCCCGCTCGCTGGCGGAGGCGGCGCGGCGGGCGTGGCAGCCCGTGCGGTACAGGGCGTACGACTTCGACAAGCGGAGGAGGCGGGCGGAGGCGCTGGAAGGGGTCACCCTGGAGGTGGGTTGGACGTTGGGCGGGTGGGCCTGTATGGGCCGGTGGGAAAGCACCCGAAAACGGCTCGCTTTGTGTGGGAGCGTGCACTACCGGTACAACGATGGGATGAGGCTCAAGCTGAATTTGAGCCGAGGTGTTGCCACCCGCACACGGTGCATTGCACTTCGTTGGTCTTGGTGACCCTGCCCACGCTTGCAAGGTGCTCCGCCCTGCAGTGTGCTGTGCGACCGCGCAGCGAGTTGGTCGGTTCAATGCACATGTGCATCACCACTCTCACAGCAACTGAGCCGTACCCAAAACCCACACCCGGGAACGGTGTCCACACCCGCGCCCCGGCCGCAGGACCTGGTGTCCTTCTACGAGCAGCACGTGCGGCCCTCCGCCCCCACCGCCCGGGTGCTGTGCTGCGAGGTGAGGGGAGGCAGGGCGGGGGCGGGCGCAGGAGCGGGCACGGAGGCAGGAGCTGGAGCAGGGGCGGGGGCAGGGACAGGCGGTGTCGGTGCGCCCAGGCGCCGCGGGGCTGTACGCGCAGCAAGCGGCGCGGTGGGCGGACAGCAAGCTGCACCTGCAGCTGCGGAGGAGGGAGCAGGGGAGGGGCAGGGGGCCGCAGGGGAGGGCCAAGCGACGGGAGGAGGTGCGGTGGCGGGCGAGGGGTCGGGGCAGGAGGGCGCGCAAACGCTGAGGCTGCGGGGGGGGGGGGGGGTTCGGGGCCCGCGGCCCGGGCGGCGGGGGGCGCGCCCGCCCTAATGCAAGGGGGCCAGGGGGGGGGGGGTGGGGGGGGGGGGGGGGCACCGGGGGGCGGAGGGTTGAGGTAGTGGGATATTGAAGTGGGGGGGGGGGTGGCAGAGGGTCAGCGGAATGCAGGAGCGACAGGAGGGCGCGGTGCAGGGCTGGCGTCTGGGGTATGGAGCCAGTTGCATGAGACACGCAAAGCACGTGCGGGACCGAAGATGGAGAGCCCGGATGGCGGAACCGTAGGCGGAGACTTGCGGTATGTGCATTATGTGGTTGGCTCCAGCGGCTGCCGGTTGTCGGTTGCTTTTCATTGCTGTTGCGGAGCCCTGAACTGTGCGTTGCGACGAGTGGGCGAGCATATCTTATAAATGAGCAGCCGCTGCTGCTGGCGGCCCTGGCAGGCGGTGGTCGTGGTCTTGCCAGCGGAGAGTGGAGCAGGCGGAGTGGCTCACTCCGGACGTGTCGGACCGGTTTGTGCCCGACTGGCACCTTGCCCTGTCGGAGGTTCTAGAGTTAGACCGGCATGCCTTGTTGGGGCGCCCCGTCGCCTAAGCGCATATGGAGTAGTTGTATGCATACAGTTGTACTTATTAGCCACTCCACCTGCCATGTGGGAGCGATGTGGACTACTCACCGCCGGCAGGTAGGAGCAAGTGTGGCACTTCAGTGCGAACTCTGACTCATGCTATGCGCGCAGTGTGTATCTATGCTCCACACAACAGCATAAGCGTCTGTCTCGAGGAAGGAAAACACAATAGTCTCCTGGACACAGCGGCAACTGCCCAAAATGTCCCTCTTAGCAAGCAGAGGGCACTCACTGTTCAGGGCCAGCCTTCTGTTACTTGGTAAGCAGTATCTAAACGCATTGGGGCCTTCGATGTGGTACTCTTTTGGCCCACACGGCTGTGAACTGCGCCCTACCCTCCTTCGCGGCAGGCTTTGTCGCCGGGGCGAATGCTGTCTCCTGTCCAACACGTAAGCTTTACATGTCCCTGTTACACATCCTTTGTCACGGAAATAGGCGGAAGGTAGGTCGCCAGCGGCGACGCATGCCCATCCTGAATTTCCCACAGCCCTGCCATGCCCGCTATGCAGTTGTAAACATAAGTCAAGTCATTGAACGAATGCTTATTCGTGTCTGTGGCTCTGGCTGATTATAATGTCCGCAGAGCCCGCTGGCCTGGGCGTGCTGCTGCCATGGTATGTGGACCCCTTCTCCGGGATGGCCAAGTACACAGAGCTGGTGGGTTTACCAGTGCGTGACTCTCACGGTGGCCACACAACTGATATCAAGGCACAAGAGTTCACAAGGGTTCAGGGTAAACAGTGCCCCTCCGGGGACACGACAAAGGGGTCCTACCGCCGTTGCATGAGGCGGTGTGGGTCCCGCGTATGGGCTCTGCCTCCCTGGTGTAGGGCCTGTGCCGCAGGGCTACAGTAGGTGCGTTGGCAGCGCAATGTGGCTGACCGGCATGTATCTCAGGACTTCTGTCCTCGAGCTGCGTGGCAAACACCGCTAGCCATGTACCGATTCTTAGGAAGCGCGCTGATGTCGTCCGGTAGGTGCATCGTGCGCCCCGTGCGGCGGGAGGGCCACGTGGCCAACCTTCAAAGCATGTTCTTCGCCCTTTCACAACACAGGAAGCAGCACACCTGCACCGCTTGCACATCCTCCAACTGCCACATGCCTATGTTTTTGTTCAGCATCCAGCAACGCGTCGCCCCGCCCCAGGGGCTGCCAGCACAGGTCCACATGGGCGTGCATGTCGCCTTACCCCGCCCCCCTCCCTCTCCTTGCCCTCCCCTCCCACAGGCCCAGTACGGGCCCCGCTGCGCCATCTCCGCCATTGTAACCGGGGACGCCAGCGGGCCTCCCACACACAGCATCCCCACGTACACAGAGGCGTTCAAGCTGCTGGCCGATTCGGGTGGGTCGGGGAGGGCAGGCTGCCCCAGCCCGAGTCCACCTGGGAGTGATGCCACGCGCACGATGTGCATCGCCACCTTCGCTTCCCAGTCCAGGCATCCGGCACAGTAGTCCGCAAGGGAAGAAATTCCTTCACAGGTTGTGCACCGTCTCCTTTAACCTCCACGCCCCTGCTGCCAGGCCCTTTCCTCCACCTTTTCCCCGCCCCGCCGCCTCCCTGCGGGCATCCTGCTGTATGACTAAGTGCATGCTTAACCACTATCTGCATCCCTCTGAAACAACTCAATGTGACTCTTGTCAAATATTGTGGTAGTAACAACCAAGTGTGTGCGCCCGCTGCAGGCATCCAGCTGTACGGCTACGTGCACACCATGGCCGACGTGGCCAAGCGCCTGGCCCGGCCCCAGGCCGAGGTGGTTGCGGACATCAACGGCTGGTACGACAGCTTCGGGCACCTGCTGGCGGGCGTGTTCCTGGACGAGGTGGAGCCCAAGACCAAGAACGTGAGGGCGGCACAGCGAGGGTGTGGGGCGGGCAGGGACATGGGCCGGGTAGCAGGCTTGCGTTCATGTGTCTGGCTGGTGTATCAGCTCCTGAGCTCCTGGCCATGGACGTACAAACGCCTGGGTCCAGTTGACAACTACTAGCTGTTTGGAGGGCGAATGCACCGTGAGCCGAGGAGCGGTGGGTCGGGTCTCGGTCCAGGTGCTGCCCCGCCGTGGCGTAGGGCGTGTTACGCAACATCACGCCCGTTTAAGCTTGAGGACGGCAAAACCTGTTTCATGTATGCATGCTGCGTGCAGGTCAAGGCGCTCACCTTTTATACCGCGCTGGCCAACGCCATCAGGGCGCGGGGCGGCAGGGTCATGTTCAACCCTGGCAAGAAGGTTGGGTGCGGGCTGGCCGGCAAGGCGGTGAGTTCGGGGGCGTGTGGGGGCCGCATGGGACGGGACTGAAGGGGAATGTTGCGAACCTCCATGCTGGTGCATTGCGCGCAACTCCTCGTGGTGCTGGTTCTACGCAGCACAAGGGCACCACGGGGACCACGTGTCTGAAACAGACAGGCGCATGCGGCAGCCACCGGATCTGCAACCGACCGCACCCTGCTACACAACACGTGTGACAGCCGAGCTCAACTCGCATCCGTAACCGCAGTCCCACCTCGCCCCCTCCTTCCTACCATCCAGGACGTTACGTGCGCTACGAGAACTTTGCCTCCAGCTGGGCCACTGATTTCGCCAAGCCCCGGGCCAGCCAGTGCGACTGCGCCAAGAAGTCGAGCTGCGGACTGCTGCTGCACGGCCAGGCGCCCGCCGCCACGCCCGCCGCCACAACGGCGGCGCTAACCACCGTACGGCAGCAGGCGGTTACCCGCAAGTACGGCTACGTGTTCGTTACGGACCAGCAGATGCCCAACCCGTGGGCGGGGCTGCCCAGCTACTTCGCGCAGCTGATGGACGTCATCGTGCCGGTGGGTGTACCTGGGGGATAGGAAGGGGTCAAGGCAGCAGGTTGGAGTCACACGGGCCGTTACTCCACGTTACGTTCACTGACGTAGGCATACTTATGTACCTCTGCTTTGTTTATGATGTTTATGATGTTTGTGATGTAGTAGGGCAGTAACAGAGCCAAAGTTCTGCACACGCGACCCCGGGCACACCAATTCCGAGTCAGCCCACGAAACGGGGGTGCAAACCGAACTGGGTGACGTGGACGTGTAACCTCACGCCCCGTTCAACTCGTAGTTTCCCTGGGGTAACGTAATGTCAACGTACCGCCGTGTGACCGTACGCTTGCCCGCAGAGTGGCAACCGATCTTTAGGAGTAAGTGCCTTGCACAGATCACCAACAGGTAGAGGGCGGCCACGGATAGGACGGCGTACGCGGCTGTGGCGGCATGGCAAGACGGCGGCTGTGTGCACGGGCTCGTGCTTGCAGTACTTAAGCGTCAACGCTGCAGGAAAAATGGATGCAAGTCCGGCTGCAAGGTTTTGATTCTCGTTGGATACGTGTTGTAGATAGCATTGTTGTTGCTGACTGCTCCTCCCTGCCTCCCTCGGCCCCTCAGCTCTCTGCAAGCCCCTTTCCTCCATCCCCATCGCCCAAGGCATCGCTCCTGCCTGCCCCGCCGTCGCCACGGCCGCCCTCGCCACGGCCGCCATCCCCACGGCCGCCCTCGCCACGGCCGCCCTCGCCACGGCCACCTTCGCCTGCCCCGCCGTCGCAGCAGCCATCAGGTTAGTGCCATGCCGGCATTCCTCATGCCCACTGCCCCACTGCTCACACGCGGCGAACGCAACAAGTGTGTCGCAGCCTCCTCCAGCTTGCTCCTCCTCTCCTTGGTCCTTACCTACCCCGTCCATCGTTGTGTCTCTCGTCTGACGCAATATCCCCATCCAGTCCGAGCGCCCCTATGGCTCTTAGCCCCACGGCCGCGTCACCCACACCACTCCCACACGCGCGTACTACGGTGCTTTGGCAGCAACTCTGTCCTTCCCCCGCACCGCAACCGGTGTGGTCCCCAGGCATCTGGCGGCCTTCCGGAGTTCTCAAGTGGCAGTGGGTCCTGGGCTCCGATGACTACAGGCCCATGCTGAGGACCAAGCCGCAGGTGGGCGCGGTGCCGCTGCGCATGTGCGGTACCATGCACTGTGCTGCAGTGCACCTGACACCATGAAGCGGCAAGTGAAACCTGTACAGCACCAAAGCCGTGCTACATGTGTGGTTATGTCGGGACCCCGGGTTGTACCCCCACTGCCCTACACCCTTTGTTGCTGCGCTGTGTGCGTGCTGCTACCACACGTGCAGGTCGTTGACGTAGACTTTGAGCAGGCGGGGGCGCTGCAACAGCAGGCACAGGAGCTCGGCATTGCACGCAGCAGCTACAAGGTGCGTAAGGGTCAACTGGGATGGGGCGGCGCGGCCGGCTGGGTGACCGACTGTCCATCGGCTACACAGCCTCAAACTGACCTTGCTTGCCATGCTAGTCCCCTGCAGCTGCCCATCGCCCTCGGAAACTCCGCCTCCCCGCCCCAACACCTCACATGCTGCACCACCCAGCCTGCCTTTTCCCCCCTTCTACCCCTTGCCAACGTTTCCCAACAGCTCATCTGCTACATGAGCGTAGGCAGCTACGAGAAGTTCCGCCATGAGTCTGACAAACTGATTGGCGCCGACTGGGATGCGCTGGCGGCGCGGCTGGGCACTGCCACGTGGCCCAACGCGGCGGTGCCGGGCCCGCTGTACCTTCGCAACATGGGCGAGCCGTGGGGCGACGAGGTGTGGCTGGCCATCGACCGACCGGCCACGCGGCAGGCGCTCGTGGAGAGTGTGAGCGCGGGGCGGGATGGGCGTGGGGCAAAGGGTGTGGGGAGGGGGAAGGGGAGGAAGGACGGATGGGCTTCTAGGGGCCTGGATATGGGGTGGCAAAGGGAGGGACGGCACCGGGGAGGTGTGGGGTGGACAGGGTGATGTTGGGGAGGCGAGCTGGGGAGTCGGTCGGGACGGCCTGTTCGCTTGGCATTCGGCGCAGTACGTGTCTACCCTGTGGCAGTTTCGTCCACGCAAGTGCTCAAACTATATGCGAAATAGGTACTGCGTCAACCAGGACTTGGTGCCAGCTGCCGCCGTTGCCCTGTTGCTGTCTAGCAACGGTGGTGACGGTGCCTTTGCCCGCTTGCCCTTGCCCTTGCCCGCTTGCGCTGCTGCCGCCCGCAGATCTTGCTCCCTCGCATGCGTTACGCCAAGGCGCAGGGCTGCGATGCCGTCGAAATGGTAAGGGAGGCGGAACTAGTCAGATGGCGCGGAAGCCGCCTCTGCCCACGCATGGCTTCCGGCTTACTATGTGACCGCGGTACGCCGTGCTTGCGTGCCAATACAATGTGCGCTGCCCGTTCACCTCGGAAGCACCCACGCACGCTGCCTGACTTCTGCCAGCACCCTGCCTTGTGCATGCCACAACGGTGTTAGCTAAAAGCACCTGGCTGTCCGCTGCCCAACGCGCGCCACGCGCAGGACAACGTGGACGCGTACGACAACGTCCCGGCAACTTCCACGCGCCGGGGCGTCACGGTCGCCGACCAGCTGGCGTACAACTGGCTGCTGCTGGACGCGGCGCACGGGCTGGGGCTGTCGGTGGGGCTCAAGAACGCGCTGGCGCTGCTGCCGCTGCGCTTCGCCAACGGGCAGGCCGTGACGGAGGCGTACGACTGGTTCATCAACGAGCAGTGCTGGCAGTACGACGAGTGCGGCGAGTACAGCAAGTACATCACCAGGTGCGTGTGGGGTACCGGTGGGGCTATGGGGCTCCGCAGGTTGCACTTCAACGACGGAATCGTCGTGTCGTGGAGGCCGGTGTCGTGGAGGCCGGGAGGCGTGCTGCTTGCGCTGCTGGGAAGAGGTTCTGGAGGGAGGTCGGGGTACCGGACATGCGGCGTGTGCCCTACGCCACAGGCTATCAAGGCAGGAACCTGTACCTGCGACTTGCTTAGGGTGCCCTGCCCGGGCCTCGCATTCGCGGCCTGCTGTCCTACCGTACGTGCAACAGCGTACCGTGTTGCCCAGCTAGCACCATCACACAACAACCGTCATCCGCGCCATGACGCGTGTGCGCAGGCCTGGCGGCGCCGCAGTGTTTGGCGTGGAGTACTGCGACTCGGCCAACTTCGACGGCAACAACCTGCGGCCCCAGTGCGTGTGCCCGCTGGCCAACGCCTTCAAGAGCCCCGCCGGCGTGTCGGGCCCCGGCGTCACCCTCAACTGGCTGATCAAGGACATGTTCCTCACCAAGGTGCGCTGCCACTTGTGCTAGGCCACAACCGCCGGCACTGCCGCCGGCACATCGCGACAGCGTGCAACATTGGTGTGTCCTTAATCCAGGCCCGCCACGCTTTAACGACCCCCTGCTTCGGATCCCTTGTGACCGTGCACCCTCCCCCCCGAACCCAGGTGGGACTGGACTGCCGTACCTTCTGCTCCCCGGCCCCCGGCAGCAACTGCACCGCGCCCGCCAACGGCAGCCCCAGCACCTGCGTCCAGAACACGCCGGCCAACCTGTGCCCCTCGTACTTCACCGTCTAGCCAGCTGCTCTGCGACACAGAAAAGAGGTGCACGCGGTCAGTTAGAGATCGCCATGAAGTTTCCTTCTCCGACTCCTGTGAGGTGACGTCCGTACGTGTGCATGAGCGTGCGGGTTAGCGTGCGTTGCGACATGCCTTGGTGGCCCACTACGGTAGCTGCTGCGCGTTGGCATGGGCTCCGTTCCAGATGTTGTGTGCTAGGTTTACAATGGCTGGTTCAGCTGCTACAGCTTGAACGCAGCTCTGCCCCGTGGTCCCATTCGTAACGAGCACTTCAGGAGTGTAGAGGCACAGTATGCGTACTGGTATGTAAGAGGTTGGGCATCGTAGGGGTGGGGCTTCAGGAGCAATCCGTGCTGTGATTGTCGCCACTTCATGGTCCAGCGTGTGTCATTCTTGCGGACATTGCCGAGGCAGGATGAAGTTGTGTTGCAGGCACTGTATTCATGCGAGGCTGAGGGCCCCGTGCTGGCACGCTTTCGTGTTCCTGTTTGATTAGGCACAGCAATGTGCTTCCCTTGGTGCTCCATGAAGCACCTGAAGTCCTTGACGCTGCAAAGCCTGCGTTGGGAGGATGTTGGTAAGCTGTAGTCCTGCGAGCGCACACGCACACATGCACATCGTATTCGATCAGATCATGGCCACTTGGGGTCCTCTCTTGTTTTGCTTATCGCCTCACCAGGTGTGGCAAACACGACACTTAGGTTTGTGGCCATGCCGCGCATGTAACGGATGATGCGAGCACGCGTGTCGTACGAATTCCGCCAGTCATGCTGCTGCAGGCGTTACAGGGTGCACGGCGTTGTGCAGATGTACGTGCGGGGACCAGACGTGGAATCGTGAGATCGTCAGTGTACGGTTAGAGGGCCGTCGTGTGGTCCAGCCCCTACTGGTGTGACCGGTCCCGAGATGCGGTAGTGGTTCATCGTATGGGGCAGAGCCCTTGAGGCCCACCCCTCATCCCACATGCAGCTCCAAGACACAAAGGTCAGATGTGCCCTCTGTATGTTATGCTGGCAAGCAGCTGCAGACGCATGTGAGCTCCCCCGACAATGCTCGCAGCTTTAGACAAGTTGCGTCAAAGCGCCCTAGTAACTTCAGCTTCCACACCTTGTACAGGCCCCGCAAACCTGAATAACCACCACTGTCCTCCCGTGCCTGGCAGCCTTGGTACATCAGGGTATAGGCAGGTACACGATAGCTCTTGAAGTTGCAAGCCTCTCCCCACTACACAATAGCGCATGGGACCAACGCAGCCAGAGGCCAGGGTGCGGCCGTGCACTGCACGTTCAGCAGGCCGTACCTACAGCCCCATCCATGCAGATTCTCTTCTGCTTGCTGCCCCCCTTCTGCCCGCTTGGCATCGTTGAAAGCCCTAAGCGTGGATGCCCAAACCAAGTACCCTTCCTGGCCAAGCTGCCACCCCGAGACACTTGTTCACCTAGGGGACCTCCCTGCATGTGCCTGCTGTGCGCTGCCGGAAATTTCCCACGCGTAAGCTGTCCCGGTGCCTGGGCTTTGGCCTTGGTAGGTAGCCCTGGTACGTTTTGCAGTGTCAACCAAGGGTCGTCGAACGTGCTGAGACACGCTCTGACCCGGCGACCTGGAAAGCAAGCGCCAGCGGCTGCTCACATGACTTGCGTCACGGCTCACGTCCTGTTTCTTTTAGGTGCACGCGGGAGAGTGCGCAGTGGGGCTTTGCATGTACCATGCGTCGCTTCCTTCGTCCAGAGGCCTGACTCCAGCCATGAAAGATATGTTCATATCAACATAGGAGGTTGTCTCTCGAGGTTGCATGTGAATTTGCGCCGTACGCAGGAAACTGGGATGGAGAATGGAGATGGTACCCAGAGCAGCGTGCCCAACTCTGCTCTTAAAGAATCTATTTGTCAATTACCCGCAGACTTTTTCAATAGAGCTTCTATCGAGTTTGCCCTGTTCTTCACCTCCCACACGGTCAACGATCTAGGCATGGCTCGCGGCGGTGGCCGAGGCAGCGGCCGCGGCCCGCAGGGCCGCGGCGGTCGCATTTCCAACGGTGGTGCTCGCGGTTCTGGCGGAGGCGGAGGCGGTCGCGGTGGTCGCGGGGCACCTGGCCCTCGCGGCGGTGGAGTGCAAAAAACTCAGCAGCAGGGGAGAGGTGGCCGGGGCCCTGCGGGCCGTGGGCGCGGGCCTCCAGGCCGCGGTGGCCGTGGGGGCCGCGGCGGGCGAGGCGGTCGCGGCAGCGGCGGAAAGCCCAAGTCGCAGGCGGAGCTGGATGCCGAGCTGGACGCCTACATGCTCAAGGACCCGGTTCACGGCAAGACCCATCTTGACAACGAGCTCGAGGACTACATGAAGAACAAGTCGAAGGCCCCAGCCGCAGACGCCGCGGACGGCGATGCGGAGCAGCAGTAACACGATGTACGTGGTTTTCGGTATCGGAAGCCCTGCAACTGTCAGACTCTTGGGTGTAAGGGCCATGTCGGGCGGCAGCAAAGAAGGAGGCGGTGCAGTTAACGCTGTGGTGCGGCAACCAGATGCGGGCAAGAGGAGTGTGGAGCACGGGCTAGTGTTACACCTGCAAGTCTGACACGAGAAGAGTGTGGAGGCAGCGACGCTCGGCGCACAGGCTGCAGCTCTCCGTAGGGAATTCTTAGTTGTACAGACATCATCTCGGACAACCGGTATTGGCTACATGCATGCATTCTACTCGCATTCTTTATGACGACGTTGAGCTGGGACGACACCACCAGGGTGATCAGCTGACACAACTGTACATTGCCAGCGCTTCTCCAGACAACATGGCCTGGGGAACATGTAAAATGCAGCACGGCGACATGCGTCTTCTTCATTTTCTTCGATATCATGACTCTATTCTCTCGTTTGGCTCCACTGGTGGTACTTCAGCAGCTGGCCCCGGCGGTGGCTACTTGGCGTTTTAGTCTGGCTGGTTGGGAGGTTTAGGATAGGGGAACCTCACACGCATTGGTGGCATCTTGCCGTTGTTGTGGTTTTGGCGTTCGTACCCTTGTGAATCTCGCCTGCGACGGCCTTGTGAGCATGCATGGAGGGATCGTACTGGGGCAGCGGAGCGGGTAGGAGCAACGGGCCTGGCGGAGGAAGTGGACCAAACGCATGTCGAACCGTAAGGCGTCTTGCACGTGCACAGGAGCGGTGCACGTTTTAGAACGTCAGCATGGCCACAGCATAGCGTATGTGCCCTGGAGGCCTTGGTGGGCAGTTGCATCATGCTTGCCTCAACTCCATGAACATGCATACCGTATTTGCGGGGCAGGGATGATGAATGTAGCGCAGCGCTCGTGTTGTGCGTGTGTTAAGGAAACCTGCCAGCTAAATTGCTGCTCTGCACCAAGATCGGGTTGTAGCCAAGCAGGGAAACGTCCCCAGCTAGCCGCCAGGCAGCCCGCGTGACCCTGCTCGACCTAAGGCGTGCGATGCCGGAAGCATCAGCAAGGGTTCAACGTCTCCACTGGACTTCGGCCTTCACCTCAGCCAGCCTCTGCCAACGTCAGCTCACCAGCAGGGCGTTACACCACCATTGAATGGGCACGTAAGAAGGGGAATCAGAGGGGTAAGGGCTGGGAAGGGTACTGACGGGGGAGACAGAGAAGGCAAATGTCAGGCTGCGAGTTGGACGCTCCGAGACCTGGTGCATGCTCGGTAGTTCACACTTCGGGAGTAAACACGGCTCTGGAGTAAAGCACTGTGCGTTAGCAAGCCTTACTGTGTCTGCTCGGATGGGCATTTGGCGGGTTGCGAACGTTGCGCGCGACATGCCGCGTCGGCAACACTAGGAACCTCAAGACCTGTCTCAAGGCTTCGATACGTTCGGCTTACAAACCAATCGCGCGGACGGTCTTGGGATAGCGCCTTACGCTACCAGCTGTCACCGGCAGCTTTCCAGCTCTCGCAGTCATGTCTTCCGCTGCCGCACCCTCGCCGGCGTACCGTTTCTTGGAGTTGCGGCCCGTGCCAGAAGGAGAAGATTCTTGGAGCGAAGTGGCGCTGACCGCTGCCATATCGGAGACAACCCTACCGCCCGGAGACAGTGAAGCACAGGAGAAGGTAAGCTGCGTCATGCTTTGCCCAGCACAATCAAGGGCCCATAGGATGCGTGGACCCCTTGACACGGGAACATAGTATTGCATGGCGCAGGGAAGGGCACCTGAGCTTGTACTGGTTGATAGCGGAGAGCAAGGGGGGTTGCGATGCAGCCCCGTGCGGTCTCAGGCCACGTGTATACAGCGCACGTTGTGAGCTGCCTGCTAGCAGCCTGCTGCATATGCAGAGTATATGTTCGTGTCCTCAGGCGAAACCCTGGGTGTGGGGAGGGGCGAGGGGGCCTATGGAGGTTCGCACGGTTGCCCAGGGCTGCTACCCAGGCAGGTCAGGATTTCCCACATGGGCACGAAAACGCAGTGATAACCAGCAGGCCGCTAAGCCACTGATACCCCTTCCCTTCATGCGCTGCAGGCGTACCTACGGCGACGCGGATGGGCCGACCCCCGCGGCCTGTTTGGGTACAGGTGGGTACGGTGCGCGCCCACGGCTTTGGTAAAGGCCGCAACGCAGCGCAGCGTCTCACACGGGCATCCTCCGCTGTTATGTGAAAGCGTGGCTGCGACAGGGAGCAGCAGACAGATCCAGGTGCTAACACAATTGCGTTGACTAGCGCGTTCTGCCATCGTTCACCGTCATTGGAAAGGTGTGCAGTCCTAGCGCCCACGGGTGGGCAGCGGCTGTTGGGGTGTTGGCCAATGCGTTATTGGAGTGCATTTCGGTGGATCTTTCACAAGCTTTACGCCGTGCTGCTGTTGTGAGCTCTGCACAAGCCGCCCACCCTGTGTGTTCCATGTCACTGGCAGAGAGCTTTGGACCTGTGCCTCGTTTGCCTGCCCACAACCCTATCAGACAGCTTGAGCCGTACACCCGTGTGCCGTACGTCGTGCCCATGCGTGCAGCAAGGACTGCCCGTACAAGGACCTGTACATCTACTTCGACGCAGCGGACCGCCGGTCGCCCGTCAACGTGGCCGCCACCAAGGTACGGCCAACGGCTTACCATCCTTGAGCGAAACAGTGGCCAGGCGCTCCCTGATCCCACGCCTTGGCAGAGGTCTCTCGGACGTACCTCTGTCCTCCGCGTGCGTACGGCTAAAAAAGCAAGAGATGACCGGGGAGCAACCTGCACCAGGAGCATTTACCACGTGTCCTGTGCGTGCCTTGCTTTCGTCTTCGTTAGTCCTCCACCACCACCGGAGCATCCAAACCCTCTCCTCAAACTCTGAACACGCCCCCCAACGGCGCCTCCAGGCGTTCAAGTGCTACGGCCTGGACGGTGCGCAGCACGGCAAGGAGTGGGACGAGATTCGCGGGCCCTGCGTCATACTGCGCGGCGAGCCGCCCACCACTGTCGACCAGCGCACGGGCGCCACGGAGCGCCTGCAGTACGAGTACAAGTGAGTGGGCGGCAATGGCCGCGCCTTGGGCTGGCCTCATTGTGCTTACCGTATGCGCCATCGATTGCGGGTGCGCCGTGCGGTATTCATTGCAGGCAGAGCTGCTGGCGGCCCCCAAGGGATGCAGCGTGAAAATGATGCATGCTGTCAAGGCCTGGGTTGTTACTCTGTGACCACGGCCCATCGGTGTCAGGGCACGAGCGCACGCATGCGTTTGTGCTGGTCGCATCACCGGCGTCACACGTCTCCAGGCTGCTCATTCCTGCCCGGGACCTAGTAGGCGTGCTGTTGTGATCGGGGTTTCGTCGTTCAACGCCACACTCCGTTACGGGCTCTCGCCTGGGAGGAGGGCCACCAAACCAGATTCACGCGTGCGCAACTGCAGGCCCCTGATCTCCGTCCGTGAGCTGGTGGACACGCTGCTGTTCTTCAAGACACGCAACGCCAAGGAGGTGGCGCTTCGGCGCGACGCGCAGCGTGAGCATTCTGTGTACTAGAGTGTGTTGCCAGCATGTTACACATGATGCATGCTGCTGTACCGCTGCATTACGTTGCGCCCGGAAAGTGGCGCTGGGGTGTGTGCACGTGGCTGCACGTGTGCACAGAGTACAGGTAGCTGGGGCGCAACGGCAGGGCTTTCGGGCGCGTGCCTTCAGCCCAATACCCGAGCACGTGCTCCGGGTAGGGGTGCCGTGGCGCTGCAACACGCCAGCGCGTCTTCTCTGAACACTTGCTCCCGGGGACTCCCTCGCTTGTGCATAGCACACATGCCGAGACATCGGCAAGCAGGCCTCGACTGGGTGCATGAGGGCAGCAGTTCGTGTTGGCCCCCTCGTCGAGTACCTGCATTTTACGCCTACACATTACCACGCGACCCTGAGAAGGATACGTATTACATACCCGTATTCCTGAACCCTGCAGGCATGGGCTACGACATGTTTGCTGGGGGCCCTCCGCCCGGGGTGCTGCCCGGCGCGGTGCCCATGTACTGGGGGCCGGCCGGGGTGCGGGCGGCAGATAAGGTACGGCGGACGGGGCAGGGCGGCGGACGGGCATGCAAGGCACGGCGGGCGGGAAAGGGAGCCGGGCGGGAAAGGTTGTCTGGCAATTGCCTGTGCGTCAGGCACATGTTGCCTCCTTGATTACTGCTATGGGCTGGGTTGGTAGTCCTGGGGTGGGTTCGCGTCCACGGGTGCAGCTGTGAACCCCGCGCACGCTATGCGCACGGGGGCACGGCTGCTGCTTCGCTTCTGCTTCTGCTTGTACAGCACTCCCCTTTATCAGCAATATCCTTGCCACACACAGCCCGCATGTCGTGGTCTCACCAGGTGATTTACCGTAGCTCCCCTCCCTTGTGTGTGCCCTCCCCTTCCCCCGTACCTAGATCCTGGGCAAGGACCACGAGGCCTGCAAGACGTGCGGCAAGACCAACGCCATCGCCTGCAGCCTCAAAAAGTGCTCCAGGTGCGGCGAGGGGCCGGCGCGAACCGTGCTTTGTACGCAAAGTGCAACATGCATGCACCGTCCGTGTGAGCGCGTCAGTGCATGCTGCGGGCATATATAGGGCCAAACAGCATGGTGGCTGTGAGTATACTTGGTGGACACCTGACTTTTTGAGCTGCAGCAGCGAGAAGGGTGGAGTGGAGTGAAGGATTGGTATGAGGATGTTTGTATGGAGAATGTGGGTGCGAAGATACCGGTCGTGATGGTGACTGCACCGGATGGATGGCGGCGGGGGGAAAAACGGTTGTCTGGGGCTTGTGCTCGGAACGGTGTGAGACGCACCAAGGATTGAACGTGCTATCAGGGGCATGCAGACTGTGTGGTGCGGGGACCGTACGGCACCCATCTGCGCAGTGACTGCTGTAAGCTGGTACTGGTGTGGCCGGGAAGGGGTTGGGTGGTCACAGGTACCTACAGACAAGGCAACGACTGACTTCCTGCGCCTGTGCCCAACTTGGCCATACTCCCGCTCCCTCCAGGTGCAAGTCCGTGTGGTACTGCGGCAAGGAGTGTCAGAAGAAGGACTTTCCGCGCCACAAGAAGGAGTGCGGGGAGCTGGGGCAGCAGCAGTCGAACGGCTGAGGGCGAGGCTGGTGCTGGGGCGAGGAAAGGCAGCAGCGGACGTGGTATGCGACTGCAGGAGCCGGAGGGGATGGGGTGGAATCAGTATTGCGTAAAGCTTCGCTGCCTTGCAAGGGGAGCGTCCTGGGTGTAATAGTCGCTCACGTCACTGCATCAGTGGCTGCCTCATGCCTGGCACACGGCTCGTAGTCCCGGCGGTTGGCTGACACGCGCCCGATGGAAGGTGCTGCAGTGTTGGTTGCCAACTTCATGACCTGATCAGCTCTACGGGCTGCAGACGACCTTCCTGCATCCACCGGGGGTGAAGGGACCGTTTGTCTAGTGTGCACGGGTGGGCATTAACCATGAAGCCCGTTGCTCAGTTCTGGTGGATCCGACAGGAGTGCCGCTGCGCTGGGGCGCTACGATACGGTAGTATGGTGGCAAGGAGAGGTTGATGCCCTGGTGGCAAGCCGCAGCTTGCACCCTTTCTACAGGCGGCTGCACCCGCGGTGTGCACAGAACAAGGCACGTCCCAGGGCTACACCAACCACCGTTGCATACGCGATTGGGCACGATTGTTGTTTTTTGTTCACTTGCGGATAGACGGTGCCGTTGCTACGTTCTGCCTGGTGTTGCTTGACAGCATAGCAGTGCAATAACCGGAGGAACTGCCCTGCACGATAAGGCACGTAGCTTTGACCTACGTCTATCCTGCACCTCTTGCAGGGGATGGGCATTACGAAAGTTTTACGTGCCTCTATCCGTCAGCTACAGTATCGTACACGACTCGATCGATTCCTTGAGGGGAAACCAGGGGGGGGGGGTAGGGAAGTAGGGAAGAACCTGCGGAAACGGTGGTAGTGGTGGTAGTGCTGGGCTGCTGCAAAGCACATGGAGTACACAGTGGTGTGTAGTGTCTCAAAAGGGTTGTTGTAGCAGGTTGTACCGTACAGGGTTGCAAATTCAGGGAGTTCACAATCGGGATCCGTTTCAAAGGCGGGCGTGAATGGTGCATGGCTTGCTTGATGACCCTCGGGCATGTGACCCTCTGGCGCGGCAAGCGGGGAGAGCGGCATCTACTGCGAGAGCCCATGCATTGCATGCAAGGGCGTTCAGCGGGGCTTGCGAAGAGGGTGAACTCGTACAGCCGCTGCGTGAGACCTTCGACATGCACACGTTGTTACACAATGACATGCTTTTTTGTGAAAGCGCTGGTAACCAGGCGGAATCCTACAGAATGCATTCAGAATCGCCCAGTCCGCTGGACCCCAGGCTTGTCGATCGCACCAAGCTACCCTTCGCATCATGGCTAGCAGCTCGTGCTGGACTGGACGACGAAGATGACGAGAATGCGGAGAGCGACCAGGTGGTAAGTCGCAAAGCCAGCGGTCATAGTTGCCGAAGCGGCCTGATCACGTCTACAAGACATCGTGTCTGTGTATCCTAGCGCCTATGCCCGTTATCCTGTTCCTTCGGGCGGTGTTGCGGTGTTATCAACCTTGTCTGCTGTGAGAACATGGTGTGGCGTTGGGCCGCGGTCTCTTTTCGCGTCTTGCGACCACAACCCGCAGGACCTTCGGCCATTCCAGGAGGAGGAGAACTCTGCCGTGGGCCTAGCGCGAGGCCTGCAGGAGGCAGCAGCCGATGACGACGCAGTCCAGGTGCAGCCACTTGCAGCGTCCTGTTGCGCTCGTGTGACCCGCGGGTCGGTCGGCCACCCGGCCAGCCCTTCTCCCCTGGTCCCGTGCCCTGGTCCGGAGCAGCGCGCGTGCTTTTGGCAAGGCGTCACATACCCATGGATAGGCCTAGCCTGCTGTGAGATGCTCACCCGGGCTCACCGCACAATTCTTGTGATCCTGTTTTGCACCACACCAGCACCTACAGACTAATAAGTGGGCATTCCTTGGCAGGCATTTCTTCCACCAGCCCGAACCACAACTGCGCCAATACCTGCGTTACGGAGGTCTTTCTTTCCAGGCCCTCGAGGAAGCTGACCCGGGGCCCCCTGCTCTCTGGGGTTTCGGGAAGAACGCTACCCACGCTTGACCTGTATGGCCCCACACCCCGCACTACCCGCAGGACCAGCTGGAGCAGCTTGGATCGCGGCTGGACGGGCTGGCGGTGTGTCTGGAGGAGCAGGGCGGGCGGGTGGGAGCGCTGGAGGGGCGGGCGGGGGCGCTGGACCGCACCGTGGGGGAGCTGCGGCAGCGGGTGGTGGAGGTGGAGCGGCAGCAGGACACGCCCGAGGTGAGGAGAGGGGGCAGCTGCGAGGCTGTGGCTGGGCGCCGTGGGGTGCGCTGCCGTGGTGTGGTACCGGGCAGCACCTGGCTTGTTGTAGGGTGTAGGGCCGATGGTGGTGGAATGGGCCAAGGAAGGATGTTGCTTTCGCTCTGTACAGTCTGGTACAGCAAGGGATAAGGGGCTGTTGGGGGCAGCGGGCGGGCGGTGATGATGGGGGTACGCGTAAAACGCAAGGGGGGTAGTGGGGGCGAGGTAAGTGATATGGCTCGTGAGGGGAGGGATGCAGGAGTGTATGCAAGCCCCATTACTTCAGTTGCGACAACAGGCAGCATGTTCGCTGACTGCCATTGCAATCAAGGACAGGTGGCGGCGGTGGTGATGGTGGTGGTCGGGGGCAGCAGGGCACGTGGTTGACGGCGCCACCGCGGTTGTCCGAGGCAAGGTAAGACTGGGCCACTGGTGCGGGCGTGCCCTGGCAAAGAGCCTACACAGCGTCTTAGTGCAGTTCAGCATGCGGCTCTTACATTGTAGCCCTGTGCCGTTGCTGCCCGCTGTTGCCCCACAGGCACGCCTGCTGTGCGCCGTGAACGCCGCCCTGAGTGCATACGTGGAGGAGAAGGTGGCGGAGGCGCTGAGGAGCACCCAGACGGGCAGCGGTAGGGGCAGCAGGACAGGGAGGGATGAGGGCGGCAGCTGCAGCAGCAACGGCAGCGGCCAGCAGCAGGCGGTCAAGGGCGACAAGTCGGGGAAGGAGGAGTGAAGGCACAGTCCGCCTCTATCTGAGCGGCTTGACTGCAACTGTTTGAAGGCCGGTGGTTTGCACGTCGCGGGCCCGCAATCTGTTCTTCGTGGCTGGTTGAGTGTTCTGGGGGACGGTCGTTTTGAGCTGAGGTGCGGACTAGGGCTCATGGTGGGTGGCGACACGGGTGGCTGGTGTGGACGTGCAGTCGGGAAGACACTTCGGGGCGTGCCCATCGCAGCAGGGACCTTACGTCTCTGTAATGCTACTGTCTCGCCGATAAAGGAACACAATCCCGACGTTACATATTACCAGTTGTGAGCGTCGTTGGCGTATGGCAGCGTCCATGTGAACACGCGCTACTGCGCAAGATGTCCCAGGGCGCGAGCCCGCAGCCGCTTAAGAATGCATTTGACATTCTTATGTCGCGCAAGGTCCAGCCGCAGCAGCCGCTGAAGGCAACCGGCAGGCAGGCGACAAAGGCCTCAGCGGCGAAGCCGAAAGCGACAACCCAAACAACGCCGACGCCGCGAAAAAGCTCGCAATCGCATAAGGACTCACCGGCAACCGCTCTAACACCGTCGGGCAAGCCTGCCGGAGTCGACAACGTGGACCTAACAGGGAGTCCTAGTGCCCAGCCTCGCTGTGCCGAAAATGCCCTGAACAGCGTCGCACTGGATAGGCAAATAGTTGAAACTGGTCATCATGGGCGCGGAGGGGGACACGCGCACGGTGAGGAACAAGCTGGGCCAGTGAGCCTGGCCGGGGCCTCCCCTGCCTCACCCCAACGCGCGCAGCAGCAAGCGCAACAGCTGCTGAAGCAGATGAACGAAGCAGGGCATGAATCATTACAGCAGCAGCAGCCACACCAGCAGCAGCAGGGAGACCAGGGGCCGGGTACAGCAGGCGGCGTGGAGGCAGGGGCTGCGGAGCCCCCCTCCAAGCGGCCCAAGCTGGCACCGCCCTTTCGCAAGCCTGGAGCCAGGGCCTTCTCCAAGCAGGTGGGCCATGAGCAGGCGGTTGCCTTGATGTACCACACCATACCACTATGTGCCACAGCGACGGTTGAGCAGGCGGTTGTCGTACAACTGGCATGTGCCACAGCGACGGTTGAGCAGGCGGTTGTCGTACACCTGGCATGTGCCACAGCGACGGTTGAGCAGGCGGTTGTCGTACACCTGGCATGTGCCACAGCGCACGGCTGGCCGGCGCGGCATGGACTGGTGTTGTGCTGCGTGTGCTGGCATGCTTGCGGCCGTGTGGCAAGGGCATGGCATGGCTAGGCGCACAGCGCACAGCAATTGTGCGTCGTCGTGTGACACCTGCACAACCCCCTGCCTGATTCCCCCGCTCCGTCCGCACAGGTGCACGACGTGTTCCTCGTTCTGGATTTAGAGGCCACGTGCACCAAGGTGGGTTGTCATCCTGGCAAGGGGTTCATCGTTTGCGTGGGGCCGCTGCCAAATGGCGTTGCACCACGTCGACTGAGAGCGCCTGCCATCCGGTTCCCGCAACGCAAGAGCCCCACAAACCACGAAGGTTGCTTGTATGTCACCCGAGGTGGCCGTCCTAACGGCCACATGCGGCAGCACCCAAACCCTGTCCTCCCACACTGCACCATATTCGTGCTGCATCCTCACCACGTACCTCCTTACAGTCTCTCCGGTGAAACTTTTCACAACCAACGCCTTGCACTCCAAATGCTTACCATCCAACCACCCCCTCGCACCCCCAGCGGCGCGACCTGTTCCCGGTGGAGATCATCGAGGTCAGCTGCTGCCTGCTGGACGCCCACAGCCTGACACAGCGGGGCGAGTGGCAGTCCTTCGTGCGCCCCACGGAGCACCCCCGCCTCGACCCGTTCTGCGTGGAGCTCACAGGCATCACGCAGCAGCAGGTGTGCGCAACCATGGCACGTGCCGTGGGAGGGGTGCATGGCGGGACGGACCAACAGCCCGGCGTGCTGGCAGCCCCAACCCTCCGCGGCATGCACACACCCCTTCCCGCTGAGCCATGTGGCTCCTGCCAGCGTTGGCCGGTCCGTCTTTCTCCAGCCCACGGGCGCCGCAGACCTCATTACACCCCTTATCCCTCCACCCGTGCGTCTCTCCACCCGTACGGCCGTACGCCACGTGCACCCACGCAGGTGGACACCGCGCCGCTGCTGCACGAGGTGCTGTCCTCGCTGGCCGCGTGGCTGCAGGGGCAGGGCGCGCTGCGGGAGGGCGTGTCGCTGCTGCCCTGTACCTGGACGGACTGGGACCTCAAGGTGGGGTGCGGTGGGGTGGGGTACAAGACACACTCGCTTAAGCACTCATAGCTTCCGGCTGGGCCCGTGCCACAAGCCCCAAGATTGCTCTTGACACGGCGCTTGTTGCGGCCGCACGCCGTTCGGTTTGACCAAACGGGCAGGAAGTGGCTGCCCTGCCTGCGCGGCCCCAATCAGTCTTGTTTGCCATGCCGCGCCGTCCTTCACTTTGCCCAAAGTAACGTGGCTGCCCGGCCCTACCTGCCCATGTGTGCCCAGGTGTGTCTGGAGACGGAGTGCGAATGGCGGCGCCTGCCCCGGCCGCCCTACCTCCGGCGCTGGTGCAACCTCAAGGCGGTGTACACGCGGAGGTACCGCCGCACTGCCAACCTGAGGAAGTGCGTCGAGGCGCTGGGTGAGTGGGTCGCCGTGCTGAGGCTCTGAGGTCTCGATGCCCTCTGTCTGTGCCGCTTGACCACCTTGCGAGCGGGCTGCGCATGAGTGGGTTGCAGCATGAGCTGCCCAGTCAAGGGTCTGCTCGCCTCAGTGGCCACCAAGCACTACCGTATTGGGATCTGTATCAGCGCAGGATGCCTCAGCATCACTAGGGTGTGTCACGTACTTCATCAATTGTGCACCCTGCGTTCCCTCTGCAGGATTGCGGTGGCAGGGCCGCGCGCACAGCGGTCTGGACGACGCCCGCAACACCGCCGCCCTGGCCGCACGCATGGTGCGGGACGGCTGCGTGCTGACCGTCACAGACCAGTTCAAGGAGCAGCAGCAGCAGCAGCAGCAGCAACGGCTGGCAAGCCAAGAGCAGCAACAGCTAGGCACACAGGAAATAAGCAGGGAAGGGGATTGCGGCACAGAAGGGGATGCAGGGGAGCTTGAGGGCGGGAGTCAGCAGGGAGGCGAGTTGGAGTCTGGGGTATGTGGGGTACAAGGGGACACGGACCTGCCCAACACGCCTGTGCCGGGAAAGTGTGGAGCAGGGGGCGGAGGAGAGGGGACGGCGGGGCGTGGGCAAGGAGGGGGCGGCAGTGGGCGGTTGCGGCAAGCCGTGCTCACACGGGCCGTGGCCTTGGGTGCGGGGAGTCCCCCGGCGTCGCAGGAGGAGCCCGGGGAGGGCCATGCGGGGGCAGGGTGCGGCGGCGACGGCGGGAAGGGCGGCGGTACGGTGGTGATGGCGGCGTCGGTTGAGGCGGGCTCGCCGCCTGCCGTACAGCTGTACGACAGCGCTGGGCGGTGGCTGGGCCGCTGCCGCTGCGGTGTGGCGGCTCACTTCCGGACCACCAAGAAGCCGGGGGTCAACCTGGGCAGGTGGGCAGGCAGTGCTGGGGAGGTACAGCACCTGGCCGAGTAGGATGGGGCCCTGGTGTTGGTGACCGTAATGGCTAAAGCATGGCGCATACCGTGCTGCCCTGCGTGACGGAGAGCGGCTGCTGCTGGTGCATGACATGGTGGGATGTTGCACAACTTCCTTCCTGGTCCCAAACACCAATCCCCGCTTGAAAGCAACAGCCTCTTTACCAGCATGCCGTCACAATGCGTTTGCAGGCAGTTCTACAGCTGCGGGCGGTGGACCATCACGGAGCGGGGGCGGCAGTGCGACTTCTTCGCGTGGGCGGATGCGGTGCGGCTGGCGCCGGGGGCGGCGGGGGTGCTGGCGGCGGGAGGGGGCGGGGGCAAGGGGGCCGGGGCTGCTGGGGCTGGGTCCAAGCGGAGGCCGGCAGCGTGGGTGACAGATGGGTAGTAAAAGGGTGCAAGTAGACTACGTGTCCACGTTTGCAACACGACTTTGTACCGGTGCGTGGATACTCTTACCGTTCGTGAATGCTAGCTAGTGTTCTTGAAGCTGTCAACTGTCGTGTTCCTGTTGGGAGGCAGCACGGGGCTGCGGTGGGCACCTGTGGTGTTCAGGGCACAGAATGCATTACGGGAGGGCCCTGGCTTGGTACGCCTCTGGGGGAACGGGTGCATGGCAAGGGAGTCCTTGTGAGGGGGTTCGGTGTCAGTCAGTGCTGTGCAGGTGGCACTGCCTGCCGGTGTGACACGCTTGGCGCAACTGCGTTGTTTGCTGATTTGCGTTTACCGTTCTTGATGTGAAAGGTATGCACCCGGTCTGACTGACCGTTGCCGTTGTTCACTGGGCCTTGGTTGGCCAATCGACCTTTTCGTGCCATGTTAAATGCAAGTGTATGCATAGATATATGCTTAGAATGACGCATCGCAGCGTTAACTGCACAAGCTCCCTGCAACTTCTACCCCGCGCACACGCCCGTGACGTTACCCGTGACCAACTAACCCGGGCTCACCTGTGACCTGGCAGTGGTCCAAGAATGGGGCAACTTTACGCCCACAGGAATGAGCTGAAATACACTCACCTAAGGGTGCTGTGCATATCACCGCCTTTGTCTTTAAGTCTTCTTGCCTTCTAGGGGGTCAGCAACCTTAGGTGGCTGTACGGCACCCGCCGTACAGCACGTGCCGTTCAAGGGGTG
>VFQN01002039.1_pt1 | contig 32243 bp, 31 predicted proteins | sample 3512371 | NCBI WGS metagenome assembly VFQN01 (sample SAMN10412370, study PRJNA504923) | tailings metagenome | isolation source: Replicate 2 from Balatoc abandoned mine | place: Philippines: Itogon, Benguet | collected 2017-08-28 | reverse complement strand
GACGGCTCTCCGAGCCGTCCGCCTCGCATCGCCCCGCGCCCGGCGGACGGCCGGGACGGCCGTCCCTACCAGTGCGCGTCACATCCGAAACACGCCCGTTCTCGGCGGCGCCAGGGGCGCGTGCTCGCTCATCGCGATGCCGAGTCCGAGCGCGTCGCGCGTGTCCACCGGATCCAGGATGCCGTCGTCCCAGAGGCGCGCGGTCGAGTAGTACGGCGACCCCTCTTCCTCGTACTTGGCACGCAGCGGCTCCCGAATGGCGGCTTCCTCCTCGGCCGACAACTCGCGTCCCTGCCGCGCCAGCTGGTCGCGCTTCACCGTCACCAGCACGCCCGCCGCCTGCTCGCCGCCCATCACCGAGATCCGCGCGTTCGGCCACATCCAGAGCAGTCGCGGGTCGTAGGCACGGCCGCACATGCCGTAGTTCCCCGCACCGAACGACCCGCCGATGACGACGGTGAAGCGTGGCACGCGCGACGTGGCCACCGCGTGCACCAGCTTGGCGCCGTCCTTGGCGATGCCGGCGCGTTCGTACTGCTGACCGACGATGAAGCCGGTGATGTTCTGGAGGAACACGAGCGGAATGCCGCGCTGGTCGCATAACTCGATGAAGTGCGTGGCCTTGAGGGCCGACTCCGAGAACAGCACGCCGTTGTTGGCCACGATGCCGACCAGGTAGCCGTGCACGCGGGCGAACCCGGTCACGACCGTCGGGGCATAGCGCGCCTTGAACTCGTCGAAGCGCGAGCCGTCCACCAGGCGGGCGATGACTTCGCGCACGTCGTACGGGCGCCGCAGTTCCTCGGGCACGATGCCGTAGATCTCGCGCGGATCGTAGGCCGGCGCCTCGACTCCCGCGCGATCGAACTGCACGTGCCGGCGTACCGGCACGGTGGAGACGATCGTCCGCGCCAGGTGCAGCGCCTCGTCGTCGTTCTCGGCGAAGTAATCGGCCACGCCCGACAGGCGCGTGTGGACGTCGGCGCCACCGAGGGCTTCGGCCGTGACGTCCTCGCCCGTCGCCGCCTTCACGAGTGGCGGCCCGCCGAGGAAGATCGTGCCCGTGCCGTTGACGATGACGGTCTCGTCCGACATCGCCGGCACGTAGGCGCCGCCCGCGGTGCACGAGCCGAGCACCACGGCGATCTGCGCGAGGCCTTCGGCCGACATGCGGGCCTGGTTGTAGAAGATGCGGCCGAAGTGATCCCGGTCCGGGAAGACCTCCGCCTGCAGGGGGAGGAAGGCGCCCCCCGAATCCACCAGGTACACGCAGGGCAGGCGGTTCTCGAGGGCGACCTGCTGCGCGCGCAGGTGCTTCTTCACGGTGAGTGGGAAGTACGTGCCGCCCTTCACGGTGGCGTCGTTGGCCACCACGAGGACTTCTCGACCCGATACGCGGCCCACGCCGGTGACCAGCCCGGCCCCCGGCGCCTCGCCGTCGTAGACGTCCCAGGCCGCCAGCGGCGAGAGCTCGAGGAAGGGCGTGTCGGGATCGAACAGGCGGTCGAGCCGCTCGCGGACCGTCAGCTTGCCCTGATCCCGCTGCCGCGCCTGGGCCTCGGGACCGCCGCCCTCACGCGCGTGCGCGCGCCGGCGCCGCAACTCGTCCACGAGCGCCTGCAGTCGGGCGGCGTTTCGCTGGAACTCGTCGCCGTCGGGCAGGACCGCAGTCGGCAGCCGGTCCATGTCACCACCCGCAGCAGTCGGTCTTGTAGCCGCACGCCGGGCACCGCCACACCGCGTGCATGCGGAACATCTCGGCACCGCAACGGTCGCAGATCGTCGGCGGATCACCCTGAGCCGGTGTGCGCACGGGCGGCATCTCACGCGGGTGGGGAACGGGCGGCTCCGCGGGGTCCTGGGACATGGGCGGATTATAGGGGCTCAGGGCTCAGGGCGCAGGGCGCAGGGCGCAGGGCTCGAGGCGGTGCGTGCCCCCCGCTCCAAGCTTTCCGCTCCCCGATACCCGCTCCCAGCTCCCCGCCTCGTCTTCATTTGATACGCTGTCTGTCGTGATGCATGGCTTCGTGACAGTGAGCGTCATGGTTCGTGACACAGGTTTCCGACCCGACTGTAGGGATGCCAGACATGGCAACTGACGCACCACTCCGGGTGCTGGTGATTGGAGAGGGTGAGCCCGGCGTGCGGCGGGGGCTCGAGCGTCTGGCAGACCGTCGGGAGGTGGAGGTGCGCACGGCCGACGCCTCGGACGTCGACTCGACCGTGGAGGCCTGGTCGCCCGACGTCCTGCTCATCGACGGCGACGGTCTCGGCGACGTACAGCTGCTTGGCCACTGGAAGCGGCACTTGCCCGATGCCGACGCGGTCGTGGTGCGTCAGCCCGATTCGTCCGTGCGCGCGGCCGACTGGCTGCGCGCGGGCGCCTTTGCCCTCGTCGCACGGCCCGTCGAGCCCGAGGAACTGGTCGAAGAACTCGAGCGCGCGGCCGAGCAGGTGCGCCTGCGGTTCGAGAATCGTCACCTGCGGCGTCAACTGGACGCACCACGGCGATTCCCCGACATCGTGGGGCAGAGCAAGAAGATGCTCGAACTGTTCGAGCTGGTCGGCGCGGTGGCGGGCAGCGACGCCAACATCCTCGTGATCGGCGAGAACGGCACCGGCAAGGAGATGATTGCCAATGCCGTGCACGCCCACAGCGCACGGGCGGGTGGCCCCTTCATCAAGATCAACTGTGCGGCCCTGCCGAAGGAGCTGATCGAGGCCGAGCTGTTCGGCTATCGGCGCGGGGCGTTCACCGGGGCGTTCACCGACAAGGCCGGCCTGCTCGCGATGGCCGAGGGCGGGTCGCTGCTGCTCGACGAGATCGGGGAGATGCCGTCGTACCTGCAGGCCAAGCTGCTGCGGGTGCTGCAGGAGCGGGAGTTCCGTCCCCTCGGGAGCGACCGCAGCGTGCGTGTCGATTTCCGGCTGGTCTGCGCCACCAACGTGGACGTCGAGGCGGCGCTCAAGGACGGGCGGCTCCGCGAGGACCTGTACTTCCGCATCAACACGATCACCGTGCGAGTCCCGCCGCTGCGGGAGCGGATCGAGGACCTGGCCGCGCTGTGCCAGCACTTCCTGAGCCTGTACAACACGCGACACGGGCGGCAGCTGCGCGGGGTGAGTCCGGCGGCCTACCACCGGCTGATGCAGCACCGGTGGCCAGGCAACGTCCGCGAACTCGAGAACGTGATCGAGCGAGGGGTGCTCGTCGCGCGCGGGCCGGAACTGCAGGCCGAGGATCTGCCCGAGTCGGTGGTGGTCTCGACGGCGGCCGGTCCGGTGGTGCCCGACGCGTGGCCGGCAACGGCGACGCTGGCCGAGATCGAGCGTCTCGCCATCCTGCAGGCGCTGCAGCGGACGAACTGGAACAAGCAGGACGCCGCGCAGCAGCTCGGCCTCTACCGCCCGACGCTCTACAGCAAGATGAAGAAGCACGGCATCACGTCTCCGCCGCGCCTGCGGCGCAACGCGGCCACGGGCCGGGATCCGGGCCTGGCGCCCGCCTGACGCCCCAAGCGGGGCCGCCACGGTCGCGGTGCGTGGTTGGCGGAAGGGCGGGCCCGTGCTTGAATGACAGGACGGGCGCCGCGTGGCGGGGCCCGCGGAGGACCGAGCGCGTGACGGATCGGACGAAGATCGTGTTGGCGGCCGCAGCCGGGGCGCTCGGAGGCGCCGTGGCCGGCTACCTGTTCCTCACGAGACGGGGCGAGCAGCTGCGCGAGCAGCTCGGGCCCGGGCTCGACGAGGTGCTGGGACGGCTGCAGGACCTGCAGGCGTCGGTGCAGCACGCGCGCGGCGTGGCCGAGCAGAGTTGGGCCACGCTCCGCGAGGTCACGCGCGACACCGGGGCGTAGACCCGGAGGAGAGCCATGAGCGCAGACGATGCCAACGGCCGCAGCAGCGCGGCCTTCCTGACCGGCTTCATCGCCGGTTCGATGCTCGGTGCAGGGCTCGCCCTGCTGTTCGCGCCCCGCCCGGGCGACGAGACCCGCCGCGAGGTGGCCGAGCGGGCCCAGCGCGTCCGCGAGAAGGCGCGCGAGGGCCTCGGCGTGGCGTCGGACCGCGTGGCCCACATCGCCGAGCGCGGCAAGGCCGTCTATCACGACGCGGCCGAGCGCGGGAAAGCGATCTACCAGGACGCGGCCGACAAGGCGCGTGAGGCCGCTCGCGCGGTGCGCGAGGGACGCGACGTCGAGGTTCCGCCGGCTGCCGACGAGACGTCGTAGCCGAACGTTCCAGCGCGCGGAGCCGGCGTCGGGCCGGGCCGCGCGCCTGTCTGGCCCGTGATCCGACAGCCACCCGCCGCCAGCCGCGGCTCCAGCCCCCGGCCGCCCGCCCGGCGTCGCCCGCCCGTGTGGCGCCTCGTCTTCACGCTGCCGCGCGCGACGGCGCTGGCGGCCTGGCGTGCGGCCGTCAGGTTTGCCAGCAGCGACAACCTCACGTACGCGTCGTCCATCTCGTTCTACGCGCTGTTGTCGCTGTTTCCGTTCTTCCTGCTGGTGTTCTCCATCCTCGGGAGCGTGACGGCCGACGAGGTGGCGCGTCTCAAGGTCTTCAACTTCGTGCTGCGGTACTTCCCGCGGCAGTTCGACTTCATCTCCACGCAACTCGACGCGTTCCGGCAGCAGCGCGTGCAGCTCGGGCTCTTCGCGACGCTGCTCATGACGTGGTCGGCACTCGGGGTCTTCGGCGCCGTGACGACGGCCGTCAACTACGCGTGGCGCGTCGAACGACACCCGAACTACCTGAAGCACAAGCTGGTGGCGTTCCTGATGCTGCTCGCCTCGGGCCTGCTGCTGCTCGCGGCCCTCCTGCTCGTCAGCATGGGCGGCATCGTCGAGTCGAACTGGTTCGCCGGTGTCGTGTACGGCACACCGACGCTCGTGTGGCTCCACGGGTTGTGGGCCCGCTCGGCGAGCACGCTGCTGTTTATCGTGGTGACCGGGCTGATCTTCTACTTCGTGCCCAACACCAACAAGGTGCGCTTTCGCGACGTCTGGCCGGGCGCCATCGTGGCGGGCCTGTTGTGGCGCGCAGCCCTGGCGGGCTTCAGCTGGTACGTGCGCGATCTCTCACGCTTCAGCGTGCACGGCACGATCGCGAGCGTGGTGGTGTTCCTGATGTGGGTCTACGTCTCGGCCGTCGTGCTGCTGTACGGCGTGGAACTGACCGTGGCCTACGCGCACATCCGACGGATGGCGAGGCATCATGATGCCTGATGCCTGATGCCTGATGCGTGATGCCTGATGTCCAATCTGACGCCTGGCCAGTCATCAAGCATCAGTCATCAAGCATCATGGCTGCGGCACGAGCACCTGGGGGCGCAGGTTGAACTCGGTGCGGGCGGCGTCGGCCGCGGCCGCGGCGGCGCGCGCGGCGTGACCGGCCAGGGCGAGCAGGACGATGGCCCCGCCGAAGCCCCCGCCGGTGATGCGGGCGCCGAGCACGCCCCGCTGCGCCCGCGCCACCGTGACCATGCGGTCGATTTCCGGCGTCGAGACCTCGTAGTGGTCGCGCAGCGACACGTGCGAGGCGTCCATCATCGCGCCCACCCTCGCCATGTCGCGCTTGCGGAGGGCCTCGACGGCCGCCAGCACGCGAGCGTTCTCGGTCACGATGTGACGCGCGCGCCGGTTCAGGGGATCGGGCAGCGCGTCCACGCGTCGCACGTCGGCCTGCGGCAGGTCGCGCAGCTCGTGCAGGCCGAGCGCGCGTGTGGCGGCGTCGCACTCCTCCCGGCGCACGCGATAGCCGCCGGTCGCGTGGCTGTGGCTGATGCCGGAATTGACGACGGCGATCTCCACCGTCGAGGGAATCCGCACCAGCTGCCACGACTGGTCGCGCGTGTCGAGGAACAGGGCGTGGTTGGTGGCGCCCAGTGCGCAGGCAATCGGATCCATCACGCCGATGGGCACGCCGAGGAAGTCGGTTTCGATGCGGCGCGCCAGGCCGGCCAGCACCACGTCGTCCATCGGCAGCTGGAACAGCTCGCGCAGCGCCCGGAGCACCGCGACGGCGAGCGACGCGCTCGACGAGAGGCCGCTGCCGAGCGGCACGTCGGAACGGATGACGGCGTCGAACCCGCCGACCGTGAAGCCCGCGGTCCGCAGCACGGCCGTCGCGCCTTGCACGTAGTCGGCCCAGGACCCGGTGCGGGCCTCCTCGCCGACCGTGTAGCGGGCCTGTTGCTGGTCGTGCGGGACCGCCCCGCTCCAGAGGCGGCACTGGCGCTCCGTGCTGGCCGCGATCGCCACCGTCGTCGTCTGCGGGATGACGGTCGGCAGGACGAACCCGCCCGAATAGTCGGTGTGTTCGCCAATCAGGTTCACGCGTCCCGGCGCCTCGCCGACGATGGTCCGGCGGTGTCCCAGGTAGCGGATGATGTCGTGGCGGGGAATCTCGGGCACGGAAGGACGCGCCGCGACGCTAGGACGCAGGCTGGAGGTTGCCGAGGGCCTTCAGGATCGCCGCGGCGAAGTGCGGGACGTCGTCGGCCTTGCGCGCGGTGATGACGCAGCCGTCCTCGACGACGGGACGATCGACGTAGCGGCCGCCGGCGTTCTTGATGTCGATGGCAATCGAGGGCCAGCAGGTGATGGTGCGCCCGCTCACGGCCCGTACCGAGATGAGCACCTGCGGGCCGCGGTCGATGGCCGCGACGGGCTTGCCGGCGGCGATCATGTCGCGCACCAGGTCCGTCATGGCATGGCGCATGCGGATGCGGTCGGGCGCGTGCCCGCCCGGGATCACCAGTGCATCGAAGTCGCGCACGTGCGCCTTGCTGGCCGACGCCTGCGCCTCGACGGTGAGTCCCTTCCGCCCGTGATACGTGCGCCCCGCGAACGGGCCGACGGTCACGACCTCGACACCCGACGAGCGCAGCAGGTCGGCCGTGCCGGCGACGTCGGCGTCTTCGAACTCCTCCTCCACGAGCAGGGCCACGCGCTTGCGCAGATCGGTGGTCACGGCTGTCTCCACGGGCGACTATAGCATCAGGGCTAAGATCGCGGGATGGCCAACCGCCTGGCAGCCGAGAGCAGCCCCTACCTGCTCCAGCACGCCCTGAATCCCGTCGACTGGTACCCCTGGGGACCCGAGGCCATCGCCCGGGCCAGGGCCGAACAGAAGCCGATCTTCCTCTCGATCGGCTACAGCACCTGTCATTGGTGTCACGTGATGGCGCACGAGTCGTTCGAGCACGCCGGCGTGGCCGCGATGCTGAACGCCCACTTCGTCAACGTCAAGGTCGACCGGGAGGAGCGGCCCGACGTCGACCGCGTCTACATGCTGTTCGTGCAGGCCACCACCGGACACGGCGGATGGCCCATGAGCGTGTTCCTCACCCCCGACCTGCAGCCTTTCTACGGGGGCACCTACTTTCCGCCGACCTCGCGCGCGGGCCGCCCCGGCTTCCTCGAGGTGCTCCAGGAGATCAGCCGCGCCTGGCGCGAGGAGCGCGACCGCGTGACCGCGTCGGCCGCCACGCTCACCGCGCGCCTGCGCGACGCCGTCCGACCGGAGGCGCCACCCGATGGCGGCGTGCACGTGGCGCCACCGGCCGCGCTCGACGAGGCACTGGCGCAGTACGCGCAGGCCTTCGACGCGCGTCACGGCGGGTTCGGTGCCGCGCCGAAGTTCCCGCGGCCGTCCGAGTTGCTCTTCCTGCTGCGGCACCATGCGCTCACCGGCGTGCGCGACGGTCTCGAGATGGCGCTCGAGACCCTGCGGGGCATGGCCCTCGGCGGCATCCGCGATCACGTCGGCGGCGGATTCCACCGCTATTCGGTGGACGCGGTGTGGCGCGTGCCGCACTTCGAGAAGATGCTCTACGACCAGGCGCAGCTCGTGCTGGCGTTGCTCGAGGCGTCTCAGGCCTCGGGCGATCCCTTCTATGCGTCTGTGGCCGAGGACACGCTCGGGTACGTGACCCGCGAGCTCACGGGCGCCGAGGGCGGCTTCCTGTCGGCCGAGGACGCCGACAGCGTCCCGGCCGACGAGGCCGACTGTTCGCATGCACGGCCGCTCGAGGGCGCCTTCTACCTCTGGAGCCTCGACGAGATCGGAGAGGCCGTCGGCGAGGCGCTCGCCCCACTCGTCGTCGCACGGTTCGGCCTGCGCCCCGAGGGCAACGCGCCCGATCCGTTGGGCGAGTTCCGAGGCCGCAACGTGCTCCACGTCGCGCGCGACCTCGAGGATCTCGCCGTCGAGTTCGGCCGGCCGGTGGACGAGGTGATTCGCGACCTGCGTGCAGCGCGGCAACGGCTCTACACCGAGCGCCGCCAGCGGCCCAGGCCGGGTCTCGACGACAAGGTCATCACCGCGTGGAACGGGCTGATGATCGCGGCCTGCGCGCGCGCGGCGCGGCAGCTGCGCCACCAGAGCCCTCAGGCCGGCGCCTGGCTGCGCGCCGCCGAGCGCGCCGCGCAGTTCCTCCGCGAGGCGATGTGGGACGCCAACACGGGCGGACTGCTGCGCCGCTGGCGTGCAGGACAGGCCGCCATCGACGGGTACGCCGAGGATTACGCATGCCTCGCGTTCGGGCTGCTCGAGCTCTTCGAGGCCACGGGCGATGCCGGCTGGCTCGAGTGGGCACGCGACCTCCAGGCGCAGCTCGACGCGCGCTTCTGGGACGACGTCGGCGGCGGCTGGTTCGCGACGACCGGCGACGATCCGAGCGTGCTCCTCCGCATGAAGGAGGACTACGACGGCGCGGAGCCGGCGGCCGGCTCGGTCGCCGTCGCGACGCTCCTGCGTCTCGTGCACCTCGCGCCCGACACGACCGCGATGTCGCGCGTCGAACGGACGCTGGCCCGCGGGGGACACGCAATCGGCCAGGCCGGCCGCGCGGTGCCCTTCATGCTGGCCAACCTCGCCACCTATCACGCCGGCCTCCGCCAGGTCGTGATCGTCGGTCCGCCCGACGACCCGGCGACGCAGGCGCTGCAGGCCGTGGTGGCTGGCCGCTACCTGCCGTTCACGGTGGTGCTGCCCGTGGCGCCTGGACACGCGCAGGCGCGGCTCGCGCACCTCCTTCCGTTCCTGGAGTCGTTGACGATGAGAGATGGAGTACCGACGGCCTACGTCTGTGAGCACTTCACCTGCCAGGCCCCGACCACCGATCCGGACGTGCTGGCACATCAGCTCGGAGGCCAGCATCCATGAGCCGACCGGATGAGGGACGGCTCGTCGAGGTGATCACGCTGTCGCTCGAGGACGGCGTCGCCGCCGAGGCGGGTGGCGCGGGACGCCTCGAGGTGGTCCGCGACATCCACGAGGACGGGTTGACACCACCCGTGGCGCTCGTGGAGCAGTTGCTCGCGCGCGTGTCGATTCCGTTGCGCGTGATGGTGCGCCCGCGCAACACGTTCGTCGTCGGCGATGCGGATCATCGCGCGGCCATCGCTCGCGACGCCGCGCGGTTTGCCGATCTGCCCGTGGACATCGTCACCGGCTACGTGAGTGCCGAGGCGGGTGGAACCGTGGGGATCGACGAGGACGCGCTCGCGCTGGTAGCCGAACGTGTGCCGCGCGCGCGCATCACGGTGCATCGCGCGATCGAGCGCGTGACCGGCAACCCGGCGGCGGCGTTGCACCGATGTCCCGCGGTCGATCGGGTCTTGTCGTCGGGCGGCGCGGGCGAGTGGGGGGCGCGCGCCGGACAGTTGGCGGGTCTGCAGGACGCCATCACGCCGGTGAGGGTGATCGTCGGGGGTGGCGTCACGCCAGAGGCGGTCGACGCGCTGGCGCAGCATACCGCGCTGGCCGAACTCCATGTGGGGCGGATCGCACGCGCCGAGGCGTCGTTCGATCGGCCGGTGGACGCGCAGGTCGTCGCGGCGCTCGTCGCGCGCTGGCGCGGCGCGTCGCATTCGTAGGCGTCGACCTTCAGGTCGACGCACGGTGGACCCTCGACGCACGGCCGGCCGTCGACGCGCGGCCGAGACGCCCACGCGTCCGGCGCGTCGGCGACGCGCGCGTCTATGGCGCTTCGCGAGCGCGGCGCAGGCGCGCGACCTGCGCCGCGTCCATCTGGACGGCCAGTTCCGTCACGTGGCCATCCACGTCCACGGTCATCACGAGGTCGGCGCTGCCCACGAAGGGCTCGGCGGTGTCGCGCAGCGTGCCGCTCACGTCGAGGTGGCCCGTGGCCAGCCCGCGCTGGATGTCGAAGTCGCGCAGCGCGACCTCCGGCGAGCCGAGCGTGTACTGCAGGGCCTTCACGAGCAGGCGGTATCCGCCAGGCCCCCGGGCGACGAGTCGCACGAGCGGGTCGGCGACCGGCCGACCCAGCGTGTCCTCGTAGGCCGTCCCGTTGAGGCGGAAGACGGCGTCGCGGTGGAGCACGCCGTCGGGCAGGTCGAGGCTGCCACGGTTGAAGAAGGCAACCCACTCGGCCATGCGGTCCACGAACTCGCCGGGTGTCATGGGAAGAGGATAGAGGAAGGAGGAGGGAGGACGGAGGTAGGGGAGAGGTAGGAGGACGGAGGGAGGGGAGAGGTTGGAGGAAGGGTGGAGGGTCGAGGAAGGGTGGAGGGGGGAGGGGTGAGGAGCGGCGGGCGCGCCCGCGTACAATTGACGGGTCGTGGCGCCGCACCGTGCGGCGGTTGTGCTGGCACGAACGTTCTCCTGCGATGAGCCCCGGATTCCCGTCGATGACCTACCAAGTCGAGATCATGCTGCGCGGCAACGAGACCGTCTACACCGAGACGGTGCACCACATCGGCGGGGCGGATCCTGCGGCCTGGACGGTCGAGGATGCCAGCACGGTGCTGCACTCGACGCTCCGCGCCATCGACCGCGTGCTGAATCCCGGCCGCGACGATGAGCCGGCGACGCTGCTGCGGGGGATCAACTGGATCGTGAGCCCGTACGAGGACGGCGTGGTGCTGGCGCTGGAGATTCACAGCGCATCGGCCGTGGCCGGGCCCTTCGCGCTGCCTCTGGCTCGTCTCGAGTCGCTGCTGAACGAGGCCGTGAAGTCACCCGGGGTGAGCGACGGCGTCGTGCACTAGGGGATGGGGAAATGCCGGGAATGCCGGCAATGCCGAGAATGCCGAGCATGAGCCCGGCGTCAGGAAACGACGAGCCCCCGGTTCCGTTCGCGGCATTCGCAGCATTCGGCATCGCGGCATGTCGAGTAGCCACCCTGCCGGGATGGCGAAACTGGCAGACGCACGGGACTTAAAATGCTCGAAAACGAAGTAGTCTGATCTCGCAAGTTGCTATTATTAAACATCTTAAAGGCATAAAGAGTCGCCCAGAGTGCGGTGTATAGACGGTGTATAATCCAATACATGGGATTCGACCGTTTCGCCTCGTGGAAGCTGGAGGACGGCTTGTGGCTGGAAGCCCAGAAGGGTGGGGCCACGTACCGGGCTCGCGCCTCGGTCAAGGGCCGGAAGGGCTACCTGAACACCGGCCAGCGTGACCGCGACAAGGCCGACCGCGTTGCACGCAAGTGGTTCCGGCAGTTCGCGGTTGAGGCACAGGGGAACACGTCGCACACCATGCAGGAGTGTGCTGACCTCCACGCTGAGAACTTCCCGGCAGAGCGAGCCTCAGCCAAGGCATCGTTCCTGACGCGGTGGAACGCGATCAAGGCCGTCAAGGCCATCGGCAAGACGCAGGTCCGTGACATCGACACCCGGTGGCTGCGTGAGTTCCTGAACGAGCGTGACGTCAAAGAGGTCACCCGGAAGAAGGATCTCGACACCATCCGCCCATGCCTTCGGGTGGCGCACGAACACGGCTGGATCGATCAGATCCCGACGTTCCCCAAGACGACACCCACCCGCAATCCGAACTACCCGTTCACGTTGGCCGAGTGGGAACGGCTGCGCACCCACATGCTGGGCGAGATCAAGAAGTCTCAGCGGCGATCCTCGTCACGTGTCCTTTCGTCGATTGGACGGCATACCGACCTCGGAACGGCACAGTACGTGTACGACTACGCGATGTGCATGGTCTACGGGCTGCTGCGGCCCAAGGAGGTCTACCGGTTGACCGTCAACGACGTCACACTGGAGGGTGCGAGCAAGCCGCCTCGGATGGGGTGGCGGGTGCGTCGGAAAACGGGTCTTCAGGGTGCCGTAGTGTGGTCGCGCAGCAGCGAACTCGACGCGATCCTTCATCGCAGGTTGACCGTGGCGAAGGAGAACGGTCAGACGCGGTTGTTCTGGGATCGCAGCGCACGATTCTTTAGCGACACCTTCGGCGAGATGCTTGACGATCTACATCTGCGCAAGCCAGTTGGCAGTGACAACGACCGCGACTCATGGTCGCTGCGTGCCAGTGGCATCTGTTTCGAGATCGTGAGCCAGCGTCGGACGCGTGGGACGGCAGACCTGTTGGATATCGCGCGTCGCGCTGGGACCAGCGTGGCACGCATCGATCTCCATTACGCGGCGTTCCTCGACGATGTGGTACAGCAGGTCATGCCGCCCGGCAGCACGTACATCGGGAGCATCGACGAGCACGGACGATTCCAGCCAGCGAATCTGTGAAGGACACAACGAGCCCGATGGCCTGAGTGGTCACTGCGCTCGTGCTGCGTTCCAGCGTTCAAGTCGTCCTCGCCAGAGGCGCTGACGGCGGAGTCCCGCCCACCGGCCAGCTTTGCTCAGTTCTTAACACTCGCGGTACCATCTGTCGCTTCAAGGTCATGGGAGAACGCGGCAGGGATGTCTAGTCACGTCACACAAGGCCACCTCACTAGGAGGGAGAGCAATCGGCTCTACGAAACTGCCCAGCAGACTCCGCTTGGGGTGAGCAGCCTGCAATGGCTCCCATTCGAAGCCCACGAGTTCGGGACCGGTGACCGGGCCACTGGTTGTGGTGTACGCGTCGGGGATGACTACTTCGGCCTGCGTCTGCGTGCCGGTCGCTATGACCTCACGTGCTCACCGAATCCGGATATCGCGAAAGAGGACAGCCTCTCGCGCACCTCGTGGCGAGGGCCAGCGGATAACTTTGACGCCCTACTGCACCGCTACAGTCAGTGGGCCGCTGCAGTCGTTGCCGAGCCACCACCTGACCTCTGGGATCAAGCCAGCGACGGTGTGGACGACGACTGGGTCGACAACAGCCGCTTCACCGCAGAAGAACAACTCCAGTTGGACGAACGGCTCCGGCTACTGGAGGAGCGAATTGTCACAGAAGCGGACCTCACGCCTGAGCAGCAGGAACATGTAGGGGTTAGGTTCCGCTATTTGCGTGCCGCAAAGGAACGGCTTGGCCGACTGGACTGGCTGCAGGCGCTCCATGGGGTGTTTTTGGACATGTTGGTCAAAGGACTGGTGTCTTACGACCTCTGGTTCAAACTGCTTCCGTCTGTGACGGCACGCCTGCTGTTTGGCTCGGAATTCCAGCCGCCGCCATCACCACTCGGTCCCTGACGGTGGGAGTCCGCCGGGCTCGTTCTGCGTTCAGCGATCCACCGGTTCCCGCACTACCTCACCCCGCTCGTTGACCACGAGGATGACGGCTGGTACGTCGTCTTCCATGGCCAGCCGAATCAGCGTTGACCGAGCTTCCTCGTACGCCTCTGGGGGCGCCGTGTGCACCGGGCCGCTGCCATCCTCCCGGTGCACGAGCCAGCCCCATGAGCCAGTGGGCACGCGAGCCCCAAAGCGCATCAGCCACGCCGTCACGACAGCCGTCCTGCACGGGTCGTGGCGGCCTTGCTGCGGCGTGAAGGCAAGCAGGTCTCGCCCAGAGACACGACGAGCCCGGTGACCACGCAGGCCATCGGGCTCGTGTTGCGTTGGGCGAGGGCTAGGCAAGGAGGTCGTCTTCCGTGCACGCTGCTGCTTCTGGGTAGTCGACGGTGTCATCGTCGCTGCCGTCGTCCACATACTCGATGGTGTACTCGGGCTCGGAGTGTCGCGCATCGATCAACTTGTAGCTGCGCCAGTCGTCGCCTGCGATGTCCGCCGCATCCCACGTCGAGTACAGGTCTGGCAGTTCTCCTTGGTGCTGCTCGGGCTCTGGCTCCTCTTTGTCTGACGTGACAGGACCGTCTTCCAACCATAAGAGACAAACGCGATACGGCATAGCCGATCATGCCATGGGAGCGCGGCTCACCGGAGGCTATCAACGGCGAGGTCGACGCGCGTGTCTGCAACGGGGGAAGGGGCAGCGTGGTGCGAGCGGTCGTTCTCTGTCTACCGGAGTGGGCCTCGGCGACATGAGGAATGTACATAGAACAACACGCGTGCGTGCTGCTTGGCCACGTCGTTTATGGCCTCCGCGATTGCCTTCTCTTCAGGACTGCCCGTGGCGGGGATGGGCACCAGCTTCGGGACGGTCGCGGAGTAGCCCCGCCCTGCCATACCCGCCTCCACGCACGGATCAACCGGCTGGCGCTGAGACCACGCGCCCAGTCCGAAACCCGCCGCACCCGCAGCCAAGAGGCCCGCAGCAAACCACCGCATACGCGGAGGCAATCGGCTACACATCGAACCCCTTGAACGATGGGACACGCCGGGGTTGTTGCCGGTCCACCCTGAGGGCGCGGGTCCATGACGGGCACTCTTGATTGACACGCTGGGGCTGCCCTTCAGCCTCGATAAAGGAGGGGCGGTACACGCAGCCGCCGCGCTTCGGCGCGCGTCAGGCGAGTTCGACGAGCTTTCGGGCGGCCTCCGGGTCGGCCTCGATGTACCTCTGCACGGACGCGAGCGAGGCGTGCCCCGACAGGGCCATGACGTCACGCACGCTGCCGCCCACCCGCGAGACATTCCGCGCGCACGAGGTCACGAAGCTTCGTCGCCCGCTGTGACTGGAGCACCCGGAGAACCCCAAATCGTTGAACCACGTGCGGAACAGGTACTGAATCGTCGCGGCGCGTGTGTTCCTGCTGGTGGCTCCTTTCGAGAACTGCACCACGTACTCGTCGGAGTTCGGCAACGGGGTGCGGTCGCGCAGTAGAGCATTCAGCGCGTTCCGGGTGTCTGGGTGCAGCGGGAGGACTCGGCCGCCGTAGCGGCCCTTGGACGCGACCGACGGCAATGCGATATCCGCAACCTGCCGCTCGGCGTCGAGCACCATCCCCCACGTCAGTGCGCCGATCTCCACGGACCGGAGCCCCTGCTTGAACGACAGCGTGACGATCGCCGCATCGCGTGCACCGGTGCGCCGCTGACCCACATGAAGGAGCAGCACGCGGTACTGCGCTGGCGTGAGGGTCTTTGCTTGGCGGCCGAGTGTCATTACTCACTATTATAACAGATTCCTCACAAAATCACGATTAGTCGGACGTTCGGTCGTTCTCCTGCGCATGCTAGTTCGTCTGTAAGCTATTGACTGTGTGTGGCTTACATCAGCTTTGGCGGTTCTGGCTGCACTCGCGGTTCTAACCAAAAACGCGAGTTCGTCTAGCAGCTCGCCACGGGAACGTCGGTCGGGATGCCGGGCCGCAGCCGCCCGTCGCGCCGGGGGATCCTTCCATGCTCCTCTTCGCCCGGTGGTATAACCACGGCCATCGCAGCACCTGAACCGTCTGGCCCCTACGCCGGGCCGGTGCGGCGGACGCCTGTTCATATGAGTCAGACCAATATCCCGTCCCTGATTTGGGACATCGCGGAACTGCTTCGGGGTGACTTCAGGCCGGGAGAGTACGGCCGGGTCGTGTTGCCCTTCGCGGTCCTCCGTCGCATGGACTGCGTCCTCGCGCCGACGAAGACCGCCGTCCTCAAGGAATACAACGCACGAAAGGGCTCGAAGCTCCCCCTGCACGACTTCCTCGTCCGGGCCGCCAAGCTCAGCTTCTACAACACGAGCGCCCTCGACTTCGCAGGGCTGCTGGCGGACCAGAACAACATCCGCAAGAACCTGCACGCGTACCTGCAGGGCTTTTCGCCCAACGTCAAGGACATCTTCGACCGGTACGAGTTCGGCCAGCAGATCGACCGCCTCGACGAGGCCAACCTGCTGTACATGGTCACGCAGCGATTTGCTGCCGTGGACCTCCATCCGTCCCGCGTGTCGAACGCGGACATGGGGCAGGCGTTCGAGGAACTGATCCGCCGTTTCAATGAGTTGTCCAACGAGACGGCGGGCGACCACTACACCCCACGTGAAGTGATCCGCCTCATGGTGGACCTGCTTCTCACGCCGGACAGTGCCGGGCTCTCGAAGCCGGGGGTGGTACGCAGCATCTACGACCCAGCCGCAGGTACGGGTGGCATGCTGTCGGTCGCCGAACTGCGGGTGCTGGAGATGAACCCGCAGGCACGGGTCGTGGCGTTCGGGCAGGAACTGAATGGGGAGTCCTACGCCATTTGCAAGGCCGACATGCTGATTCACGGGCAGGATGTCTCGAACATCCTGTTCGGGAACACTCTGTCCAATGACGGCCTGCCGGGCAAGACCTTCGACTACATGCTCTCGAACCCGCCCTTCGGCGTCGAGTGGAAGAAGATCGAGCCGTCCATCCGCAAGGAGCATGTGGAGAAGGGCCACCACGGGCGTTTCGGTCCGGGCCTGCCGCGCGTTTCCGACGGCAGCATGCTGTTCCTGATGCACCTGCTGTCCAAGATGCGTCCGGCGTCCGAGGGCGGGAGCCGCATCGCCCTCGTCCTCAACGGTTCCCCGCTGTTCACAGGTGGAGCAGGGTCGGGCGAGAGCGAGATCCGCCGCTGGATCCTTGAGCACGATTGGCTGGAGGCGATTGTGGCCCTGCCGACGGACATGTTCTACAACACCGGCATCGCCACGTACGTGTGGGTGTTGTCGAACAAGAAGTCGGCCGAGCGACGCGGCAAGGTCCAGTTGATTAACGCTGTGGACCGCTTCCAGAAAATGCGCAAGAGTCTCGGTTCGAAGCGGAAGGAGCTTGGCACCGCCGACATCGAGACCATCGTGAAGGAGTACGGCGACTTCGAGGAAAGCGACACCTCGAAGATTTTCGACAACGCCGACTTTGGCTACCGCACCATCGTGGTCGAGCGCCCCCTGAAGTTGAACTTCGCCGTTTCGGAAGAACGGCTGGCCCGACTAGATGATGTAGGTGTCCTGATGAAGTTGGGCGACGCCCTGCCTCGCCTCAAAGCTGCACTCTCGGCTCTCGGCCCAAAGAAGGTCTGGAAGAACCGCGACGAGTTTCAGAAGGTGGCAAAGAAGGCGATCGTTGCCGCTGACGTGTCGCTGGGGGCTCCCCAGTTCAAGGCCCTGTGGCAGGCACTGTCCGAGCGCGACGACACCGCCCATCCTTGCGTGGATGGCAAGGGGCGGCCCGAGCCCGATGCCGACCTGCGCGATACGGAGGACGTCCCGCTCAAGGAGGACGTGCAGGCGTACGTCGAGCGTGAGGTGCTGCCGCACATCTCGGACGCTTGGGTGGATGAGGAGAAGACGAGGGTCGGGTACGAGATCCCATTCACGCGGCACTTCTATCGCTACGTGTCCCCCCGTGCTCTTGAAGAAATCGATGCCGAGTTGGAGGCATTGGCCGAAGAGATCATGGGACTGCTGGGCGAGGTGACCGCGTGACGGCCAGAGCGTACCCGGCATACCAAGCGAGTGGCGTGGAATGGCTGGGGCCAATCCCCAGCCACTGGTCATTGAGGTCCTTTCAGCGTTGCGTGAGAGTTGCGGAAGGGCAAGTTGACCCTGCAGACACCCGCTACATGGACTTGGCCCTGATTGCGCCCAACCATGTCGAGTCCGGCACTGGCCGCCTCCTTCATTTGGAGACGGCGACCGTGCAGGGGGCCATCAGTGGCAAGTACCTTGTCAGGACGGGCGATGTGGTTTACAGCAAGATCCGTCCGGCACTCCGCAAGGTCTGCGTTGCCCCGGTCGACTGCCTTTGTAGTGCGGACATGTACCCGCTCCGCACCGCGCCAACCCTCAGCAACCGCTTCCTCTTGTATTGGATGCTGTCCGAGCCTTTCTCTGCACTCGCCGTTCTGGAGTCGCAGCGAGTCGCGATGCCCAAGATCAACCGGGACTCGCTGAAGCCCATTCCGATTCCTCTGCCACCACGGGCTGAACAAGAAGCGATCGCTGACTTTCTCGATCGTGAGACCGAGCAGATCGACAGCCTGATTGCAAGGCAAGAGCGTCTCATCGACGTCCTAGCTGAGAAGCGGCAAGTGGTGACCCTCGACGCGGTCACGAAGGGCCTTGATACGAGTGTGCCCCTGAAGGACTCTGGCATCGGATGGATTGGCGGAATCCCACGTCATTGGCGCTCGGGGCCGGTCAGGCGGTATGCGCGGCTGGAGTCCGGCCATACGCCAAGCCGCCAGCACCCTGAGTACTGGGAGAATTGCACGATCCCATGGATCTCACTCGCTGACGTCTGGCAGATTCGTGATGGAGATGTCGACTACATCACCGAGACGGCCGAACTGATCAGCACCTTAGGAGTCGCGAATTCCGCTGCACGTGTCCTGCCTCGCGGGACCGTCGTGTTGTCTCGGACAGCCTCGGTCGGCTTCTCGGCAATCATGGGCGCCGATATGGCGACGACTCAGGATTTCGCAAATTGGGTGTGCGGCCCGTCAATCCGTCCAGAATTCTTGCTGTTCTGCTTCCGTGCAATGAAGCAGGAATTTGAGCGGCTGAAGACCGGGTCTACACACCAGACCATCTACATGCCAGACATCGCGTCGTTGGCCTGTCCCGTCCCGCCGTTGGACGAACAGGACGCGATCGTTGAGCACATTCGTCAAGAAACGCTCCTTCTGTCAGGACTGGTCTCCAAGGCCATTCGGTCGATTGAGGTCCTGCAGGAACGACGCACAGCCCTGATATCGGCGGCGGTGACAGGGAAGATCGATGTTCGCAACCCCGTGGAGCATGTGGCGTGACGGCGCTCCATCAGGAGGTTCATTTCGAGCGGGAAGTGGTCGATCACCTCGGCGCCCACGGCTGGCTGGTGTCGCCGAACGACGTCGGCTATGACCGGGAGCGTGCGCTTTTCCCCGAGGACTTGTTCGCCTTCCTGCAAGAGACCCAGCCTGAGGAGTGGTCCAAGATCGCCGGGACCGAGGCCCAGTTCCTAGCGCGTGTCTGCAAGCTGCTGGACGAGCAGGGGACGCTGGCCGTCCTCAGGCAACCGGTCAAGGACCGGAATGCCAAGTTCGATCTGTGCCAGTTCAAACCCGCGCATGGCCTGAATGCCGAGACGGCGGCGCGGTACAAGGTCGTCCGCCTGCGGGTGATGCAGCAGGTGCGGTACTCCCTGCACCACGAGGGGCGCATCGACCTCGTGTTCTTTGTGAATGGCCTGCCAGTCGCAACGGCGGAACTGAAGACCGACTTCACACAGACGGTCTTCCACGCCATCACGCAGTACCGGAAGGACCGTCCGCCGAAGGACCCCACCACAAAGAAGCTCGAACCGCTGCTGGCCTTCAAGCGCCGCGCCCTCGTGCACTTCGCCACGTCGACCGACGAGGTCTACATGGCGACGCACCTGAAGGGCGAGGAGACCGAGTTCCTGCCATTCAATCGCGGCCACGAGGGTGCCGCCGGGAACCCGCCCAACCCCGAGGGGTACCGGACCTGCTACCTGTGGGAGACCATCCTGCAGCGGGATGCGTGGTTGGAAATCCTCGGGCAGTTCGTGCACCTGCAGAAGACCGAGCGCACGGACGCGGCGGGGAACACGACGAGCAAGGAGAGCTTGATCTTCCCCCGGTACCACCAGTGGGAGGCGGTCACCGAACTGGTGGGGGCCTCACGGGCCGAGGGACCGGGGCGCACGTACCTTGTCCAGCACAGCGCCGGGAGCGGCAAGACGAACTCCATCGGCTGGCTGTCGCACCAGTTGTCGGTGCTGCATGACGTCGACGATGCCAAGGTGTTCGACTCGATTGTGGTCGTCACCGACCGCACCGTGCTCGACTCGCAGTTGCAGGACGCGATCTACCAGTTCCAGCACAAGCACGGCGTCGTTGCGGGGATCACGAACAAGGCCGGGGCCAAGACGGGGCAGTTGGCCGAGGCGCTGAAGAACAAGACCCCCATCATCATCGTCACCCTGCAGACGTTCCCGCACCTGCTCGACCACATCCGTGGACAGGCCGCGCTCAAGGACCGCGCGTTTGCCGTGATCGTCGACGAGGCTCACAGCAGCATGTCCGGTGCCGCCGCACGCAAGCTCCGGGCAGTGCTCCTGCTGGCGGGGGGAGGCGACGATCAAGAGATCACGGCTGAGGACCTGATGAACGCGGAGATGGAGGCGCGAAAGTTTCCGCCGCACGTCTCCTTCTTCGCCTTCACGGCCACGCCCAAGGCCAAGACCATTGAACTGTTCGGTCGTCGGCCAGACCCGAGCCAGCCGCCGAGCGACACGAATCTGCCCCAGCCCTTCCATGTCTACTCGATGCAGCAGGCCATCGAGGAGGGGTTCATCCTCGACGTCCTGAAGAACTTCACGTCGTATCGGGTCGCTTACAAGATCGCGCACAACGGCAGGGAGTACGACGACCACGAGATCGACCAGTCCGAGGGCATGAAGCAATTGGCCCGGTGGGTGCGGCTCCATCCCCACAACGTGGCCCAGAAGGTCGCGATCATCGTCGAGCACTTCCGCCAGCACGTGGCATGGCGACTGGGTGGGCAGGCTAAGGCCATGGTGGTCACGGCCTCGCGCAAGGAGGCGGTGCGCTACAAGCTGGCCCTCGATGCGTACCTGCGCGACAAGCAGTACGCCGACATCGCGGCGTTGGTCGCGTTCTCCGGCGATGTCGTCGACCCCGAGTCGGGACCGGATCCGTTCAACGAGTTCACCATGAATCCGGACCTGACGGGGCGGGACATCCGCAAGGCGTTCGACACGGACGGCTTCAACATCCTGCTGGTCGCCAACAAGTTCCAGACCGGCTTCGACCAGCCCAAGCTCGTGGCGATGTACGTGGACAAGAAGCTGGCCGGGGTGGCCACCGTCCAGACGCTGTCCCGGCTGAATCGCACGTTTCCGGGCAAGACGGACACGTTCATCCTCGACTTCGTCAACGAGCCTGAGGCGGTCCGCGCCGACTTCGAGCCGTTCTACCGGACGGCGGCGCTGTCCGACGTGTCGGACCCCAACCTGATTCACGACCTGCAGTCCAAGCTCGATGCAACCGGCATCTACCTGCCGTCTGAGGTCGATGCGTTCGCGCTGGCCGTCTTCGACCCCAAGGGGACACAGCAGCGGCTGCAGGCGCTCATCGCTCCGGCCGTAGACCGGTATCGCGGTCGGATGGCCGATGCCGTGGCCGTCAAGGACGACACGGAGGTCGAAGCCCTGCGCATGATCCTGCGCGACATGGGGACGTTTGTCCGGGCCTACGACTTCCTCTCGCAGATCGTCGACTTCAGCGATGTGGACTTGGAGAAGCGGTACGCGTTTTTCAAGGCGCTGGTCCAGTGGTTGCGGACGGAAAACCAGCGCGAGGTCATCGATCTCTCCAGCCTCGTGCTGACCCATCACCGGGTACGGAAGACTGCGGACGCCACGATCCAACTGGGGGCCGACGAGGACGACCACCGACTCAAGCCGCTCTCCGGCCTCGGGACCGGGGTGACGCGCACGCCGCAGACCACGACACTGGCGCAGTTGGTTGCCCGGCTCAACGACCTGTTCGAGGGCGACCTGAGCGACGCCGATCTCGTGGCCTACGTCCAGCACATCGCCGGGAGGATGCTGGAGAACGAGACGTTGGCCCAGCAGGCGGCGCAGAACAACAAGCAGCAGTTCGGGTTAGGCGACTTCCAGCGGGTCCTCACTGACACCGTCATCGAGGGGCTCGGGCGGTACGAGTCCATGGCCTCTCAGGTCATGGGCAACGATGCGCTGAAGCAGGAGTTTGCCAAGCTCCTGCTCGATGTGGTCTACGAGGGCTTCAAGACGCGGAATGAGCCCTCGGGACATAGTGTCGAATGAGTGGCGAGATGCCCATTCCGACGTTCGATCTCATGCTGAGGCCGCTGCTCGCACTGGCATGCCAAGGCCCACTCACCCGGCGTGCGGCCGAGCCCGCAATGGCAGATCACTTCGGCGTGTCGCCGGAGGACAGGACGCTGCGCATTCCGAGCGGCGGGTCGACGGTGGTCGGGAATCGCGCTGGGTGGGCGATGACCTTCTTGACGAAGGCGGGGCTCATCGCAAAGGTCGCTCCGCGAACGTACCGAGCCACGAGTGCAGGGCAGACCTTCCTCGACGAACACCCCGAGCGCATCACTCTGAAGGACTTGGAGGCGCTGGAAGGGTGGTTGGCCGCATGGCAGCCGAAGCACCAGAATGGAGACCAGCAAGGGAGCACCACCAGTCACGGGAATGCGGCAACGCCAGCCGAGGCCATCGATGCTGCTCTCCTCGCACTGAATGCAGAACTGCGCACACGCGTGCTTGAGGCCATCCTCAAGCAGACACCTGAGTTCTTCGAGCGCCTCGTGCTCGATGTGCTAACCAAGATGGGGTACGGCGGCTCTCGGGAGGATGCTGCTCAGCACCTCGGTCGGAGCGGCGATGAGGGCATCGACGGTCGCATCAATCAGGATGCCCTCGGCCTTGACCAGATCATGGTGCAGGCCAAGCGATTCGCGCCCGACCGAGTCATTGATCGGAAGACCATTCAGGCATTCATTGGGTCACTGGCGGGGCAGGGCGTATCGAAGGGGATCTTCATCACCACGAGCAGTTTCGCGGAGTCAGCGCAGGAGTTCGTCCTGAGGGGCTCCAGTACGCGTATTCAGCTGATCGATGGCAAGAAGCTCGTCGACCTGATGCTGCAGTACCACGTAGGAGTTCGTGTCGAGCGTAGTGTCGAGGTGTTGGACCTCGATCACAACTACTTCGAGGACGAGGAGTAGGGCAGGCATAGCGCGATGACGTCTGGGCCGTTCGAAAGATGGGCCGCATGGTGGCCCGTGGTGCGTGACCCGATCTGGGACTCTCTGACGAGCCCGATATGGGCGGGCATCGGCGGGCTGGGGCTGTTCGTCGCCATGGCGTCGTTGCTCTATGCCATACGCCAGTTCCGGCTTGAGCGGTCGCCCCTCCTCTTCGCATACAGAGGCAAGGATGGCCAGACGATCCGCGTCAGGAACGGCGGGCGCGGTATCGCCGTGCAAGTGGTCTTGCTCGATGACGACCTTGTCGTCGTTGACGACAGCGTGACGGTGCTGCCCCCCGGCTCGAGCCGAAGTCTGCCGTCCGCCAAGACGATGCACCAGAGCGTCATGTCGTCCGCGCATCTGGCTTACCGCGATGCGCTGGGCATGCGGCACGAGACCAAGCTTCGTTTCACGAGGCTACAGGCCGAGGGACCGATCCTGTGCCGGTACCGCGCTCCCCGCCTGAGGAACTTGTGGCTCGTCGCTTCAGCGACGTCGCGGCGTGCAAGTCGGCATCTCCACAAGGTAGACGTGTCCGGCGCCGAGCGTCTGGTCCAACTCACGTCGTGGTGGCGCTGGTCCGCTTGGCGTGCGTGGGCACGGCATCACGGGATCCGACGGACGTCGATGGCGCTCAGATGGCTCTACTCAAGGCAGGAGGCGAGCATCAAACGCGAGTTCGCTGACTTGATCGCGCAGCCCGACCTAGAACTGGGCTCCGGCGGAGAGCTTAAGGCGAAGCTCGACTGGGTTTGCGAGAACTCGGCGTGGTGCCAGTGCTGGCACCGGCAGTACCGCGCCGATGTCAGGGCAATCGTCCGTGACCGCGAGGGCAATGTCGCGTGGCACTTCGCGCTGCAATCAGGCCATCAAGAGCCATCGTCTATGACGGTTGTGCTGATGCGCGACTCGGTTGCGCAGCTTCTCGCCGTGGACGCGGACGATCGTGATGCGAGGGCTACTCTGCAGAGGCGCTGGTACGACGCAACGTGCCGATTCTTGAATGGTCGGCGACCGAACCGTGACGAGGCTGCCGTTACGCAATGGGCAATCGTGAATGCCGAAGACGTCGTCACCTCGCGAACTCTCTACCGAGGGCTGGATCTGCTGCAGGCACTGCTCCTGCGGTGGAATAGGTTTCGCTCGGGGGCGTAGAACGCAGTCTTTCCCGGACGTCGGATCTCAGGGCGTGCGGAGTCTGCGCGCCAAATCGGTCCATGAGGGCGGCGCTTCTTTGCCCGGTCCCCACTCGGCTCGGAAGTGGGTCTCGTCCCGTGCTCGAATGCCGACGCGACCTTTGCCATCCTCCCGACACAGGACCACCTGCCACCGTCCTCCGGCCCTCACCCGGCCGAGCACTGTGGCCCGTTCGTCGCGTCCCTGTCTCCGCCAGACCGTTCCTTGCAGGGACAGATCCAGCCCATCGATCCCTTCCGTGCAGAACAGGAATCGGCGTGGGTCAACGCGCAGTGCGTTCTGCGTGAGCGCCTTCTGGCTCGGTAGCACGATGGTGCCGTCAACACGGGGACGGCCAACGTGCCACAGCACCGGTTCCGGACCGGTCTGGAGGATGCAGTAGGCGCGTCCTCGTTCGCTGATTGCAGGCCCGGCGTTCTTGATGCTCCTCGCGCGCCGAAAATCGTGGCCGACGAACTCCTCTAGCCGGAAGCCATTGTCGTCTTGTTGCACACGCAGCATCGTGACGGTCACGTCAGACAGTCGGTTGTTGAGCCAAGTCGTGACGACGGTAGCCGACGGGAGGAAGTCTGGGGCGGCTACGAGTACCCGCGCATCGCGGGGCAGTGGGGACGGCACGGTGACCTCGAAGGTGCCGAGGAACTTCGCTGCGACGTCTTCCCCGGCCTCGACCGACAGGTCCTCGACGGTCGCGCCGTCAAGGACAGACAGGTACTCCAACGCCTGCCCGATCGCCGCGCGCGTGGTCTTCTCGTTCTTGGCTTCAAGAAGGACCAGTCTCCCTTGTTGGTCGAGGCACAGGACATCGACCATGGTTCGGATGGACCGCTGGTTCGATACGACCACCAGTCGCTCTCCACTCGGGAGGACGGGGTCCGCGATGAACGATGCTTCGAAGTCCCTCTCGTGCCACGTGTGCTTCACGTCGCTTCACCAACCCCTCGGCCACCGTGGCAGTCCACGCGAGGAATGCAGACCGACCGGCCGCGTGCGGGCATCACGCCAGCCCGAGCATTGTTCTGCCTAGCCAGTAGAGAGCCAAGCAGGGCAAGCACGCAAAGAACATCGCGAGACCTTCGACTTGCATCCGCAACCTAATGTGGTTACGCATCACGCTGCTCGCGTCGTTGCCTTGGATGAACCAAGCGCCAGACCGGTACCACTTCATCACGGCTGGACGCGTTAGCCCTATCCAGAGGAGCAGGAACAGCACGCCGCTGGCACCTACGAGCAGCCCGTGCAGCACGGACGACGCGAGACTCACCGCACCACTCGTTGTGGACGGCTGTGACGCATCGCTGGAAGGCGTCGTACTCGGCGCTTCTGGTGACTCAAGCGGGGCGGAAGCATTTGGGACCCCGGACGACTCTGGCAAGATCGGTTGTGTCGATGGAGGAGTGTTGCTCTGGCCGGGCTCGGCCGCATCAGGTGCGGGCTGTTCGCTGGGAGCAGCAGCGGCGCCATCGACACCGGCGTCGGCTGTAGCAGGCAACGCCGCCGTAGGAAGTGGGGGCTCGGACGACTGACGGTCGCGCAGGCGGCTGGCCGCCTCAGAGGAGCCCAAGGCAGCCGCGCTGCGATACCACTCGCCTGCTTTCGCAGGGTCGCGCTCGACGCCCTTGCCTTCGTCGTGCATGACGCCTAGCTTGAAGTGGGCTGGCGCATATCCTTGCTCGGCGGCCTTGGTAAACCACTCCAAAGCCGCAGCATAGTCACCTTCCGCCTCGGCTCCGGCACCGAGCGCGTACTGAGCCGGGGCACTACCGCGTTCGGCAGCCTTCTGCAGGACCTTACGTGATGCCTCGGATTGTGACGCGAGTGTCGGGTGCGGCGATCCGATCGCCAGACTGAGGCCGAGAATCACGTAGCAGACGGTGGCCGCAAATCGTGTCATTGATCGCAGAATCCCTCCCACAGGGAAAAGCCTCCAAGAAGATGCATTCCGGAGCCGGGCAGCAGTACTCCGGCGTCGGAATTCGGAACGCGGTCGAACCCTCGTCGTGCTCGGAGTCGACGAGCCACGCAAGCACAACGGTCGGCATATTATTACTGCTGAGCTCGGATTTTGTAGGGGCTAGCGGAGGGCTATGGCAGCCGGTGTGGCCCCCACACGATCGAGCCTTTGCCATACTGCGCTTCCACCATCGATTTGGCGTTCATCGCCGTGTCGGCCTCGATCACGATCTTCTGCGTCGATGCTCCGAGCCGGATTCGGAACTCGTATCGCGCTGTTGGCCATCCACCGCTCATTCAGCAACTCTCCTTCGTCCCGACGTGGGGCGCTCGAAGTTGACGCGGCAGGGCTCATCAATCTGACGCCCGTGGGCAACGCGGGCCGTCGCTCCATGCCGAGTGTCGGCGTCGAGTGGCGCCGCGCGGTGCGTTTGCCTGACCCGCAGCAACCCACGAGAATGCCAGCGCGACTCTCGCGACGTGTCAGATCGCGCGAACCTCGTCGTCTAGTCCTTGACGCACGCGCAGGATGAGCGTGAAGCGAGCATGGTCCCGCGAGTCGGGCGGGCAGGTCTGTCGCAACCAAGGAGGATGTCCGCAGGTGCCCCAGTCGCCCTACCGTCGTCCACCCAGTCGGCTCTACCTCGATGATGTCCGCCCCGCGCCAGTAGGCTGGATGCCGGTCCGGACACCGGGCGACTTCCGTTACCTCGTCTCGGCGTACGACTGGCACTCCATCAGTCTGGACAACGACTTGAGCGCCCAGCGTACGGGCGTCAAGGGAGAGCACCTCCTCCTCTGGATGTTCGAGCAGGGCCTCCTCCCGAAAGAGAAGCCGCGCGTGCACTCACAGGACCCAGACGGTGCGCCTAGAATGCGCGCCTTCATCGACCAGCATTGGCCCCTGCGGGTAAGGACGCGGCGGTGAGCCCACTACTGCGCGTCTCGCGGTACCCGATCGGTCGTCTGCTCCTCGGCCCTCTTGCCGACTCTGGCCTGCGTACCGGTCAGTTCGTGCAGGCGATTGGGTATCGCAACGTCACCAACGGTGCCGCCTCACTGGCTCAGTGGGTACGCGACGGTGTGGGCGAAATCGTGCTCCTGAAACGCCTGCAGGCGAGCACCTACCGAGTTGCACCGATGGTGCTCCAGACGGCACTCGATGCCACCCGCGACATGAAGCGGGCTGAGCAAGACCGTCACGACGCCGAGGCCGAGGCCCTTTCACAAGCGCGCTTCTATCCCTACGTGCGCGCGGTTCCTGAGTGGTCGGTGCCCTCGTTCATCACGGGGTTCGCGCTTGCGGGTGGCTGGAGGCGCGACACGGTAAGAATGCCCGTCGGTATCGCGCTGCGGTCGGAGGCTCGACAGGATGTGTTGGTCGGCAGGGCCGTACGTCGCCACTTCGCTGCCGTGGACGGACAGACACGCTTCATGGGCCGAATCACTCAGTACATCTTTGTTCCTGCATACCGAGCCGAGGGGGCACTGTTCACAGTCGACGGCGTTCGGTCGCCCTCGCCTCCTCCCACGACATTACCCAGCGGCGACGCTGTGCTGTACCTCGGGCGACGCTAGGTCGCTCCGGTCACGTTCCGCGGACACCGAGTTGGCCTACAGGGAGGGCACCGGTGAGCCAGAACAACCGCCAACTCTCCGAGCACGCCATCGCCGAGGACGACGCCGCCCTGATCGCTGCCGGGCACTCCAAGGATGCCAACGGCTGGTGGCCTCTGGCCGCCATAGACAGCCTGCCCGAGTCGGTGGAGCGGCGACGGTACTCGATCACCTACGCCGCCGACCGCGACTCCTTCAGACTCGAAGCCATAGACTGGTGGGACGACTGGTCGTTCCACCGCCACGTCAGCGGGGTTGATGTCGCCGAGGAGGACTGGGAGTAGGGCTATCAGCGGGCATCCGAGTCGCGGTGGCGACACTCACGGACAGGCCTTCTGTCCCGGAGTTGTCCGTCACCACGCGCAGATCAGCGGCTGGTTCGAGGGGAGCGAATGGGCTTGAGGCCGGGCATACGTCGCATGTCAGCAATCCGCTTGGCGAAGCGCGCGGACGCCAGCGATTCTGGGTGACCGGAGTTCTCCTGCACGGCTGGCGCGTCGGTCTCCCGCGTGCGGGCTGACCGCGAACCCTCGGACTGCGTTGGGCGGGCCTGCGCTGGACGTGGACTGGTCGCGGGCGAATCCTTCAGCCACCGGAGGAATGTCTTGATCTTCACTGAGTCTCCTTCTCTCGTTGTAGAGCGGCTGCACGACGTGTGCGCGTTCCGTGCTTCCCGCAGTGGTCCTGTACGAAGTCAACGGCACCGGCGAGGTAGTCCTCTACCAGTCGTCTGATGACGGCGGACGCTGTTCGGGCCTGCCGTCCTGCGCGTGCAACGAGACGCAGCTTGTCGGCCTGACTCAGTCGGACGGCGAGGACGGCGGGGTACTTTTGCTTGGTGGCTACTGTCATGGAGATGCTCAGCCCGTATTTAGGCCCGGTAGAGCCGAGCACCGGACAACCGCGCTAATGGCGGCGGGACTTCCCGTTCAGGGCACTCCAAACGAGCAGCCGCACAGCGACGACTACGGTGAGACGCTCTACCCCTGCGGCAGGACGAAGACGCACCGGTGCGTCTTGGGAGTCATGCTGCGGTGGGTGGCTGGACACGTGGTGCGAGCGAGGTGTGCCGGGATCTGATCGGAAGAGCCATGCGCACTTCGTTTGGCACGAACTCACTGTCGTTGAAATTGCGCAGTTCGCCGTCGCTGCGCTTGCGCCAGTAGTTCAGGATCGACTCGGTCGTCGCGGTGTCGTGTCCGAGGAAGTCGACGTACCCATCGACGTGCCTCAGGTGCAGGTCACCGAAGATGGACTCCTCTCTGTACTCGTGAGTCCACGGATGGCGGTACAACACCCGTTTCAATGCCATCGGGACGCGAATCGTGAGGGGTTTGCTGTGCTCTCGGATCACCACTGGCACCCACCACTGCGTCGGCTCGACGTCGGCGCGGGGCACACGCACCAGTCCATGGAAGTGCTGTCGCCCGGCCCATGTGGTTGCGGGCAGCACGTAGAAGCACGCACCGTGAGCGCGTAAATCATGGCGGCTGTCCCATGGTCGCAGGCGACTCTGGTCCCAGCACTGTTGTGCCATCAACTGGTAGAGGGCGTGCTGCCGGTAGTGGGTGTTCAGCGTGATGGCCGCCCAGTGTCCGTGGTGGTCGTCGTGGAGCAACTGCTTGGTCCAACTGGCCCACACTCGGGCAGTGGCGCTGTCGCGGCGTCGGGCGTCATGGGTGGTGTCGTACATCAGCATTCTGTCCTGTTCTTCTGTGTTCTTTGGTGTTCACCGCTCAGCGGATACACCTCTGGCCTTGTGCGCCCTGCGTGCGCGTTTGAGAAACATGCATGGGGACGATCGGCAAAGAGCCTTGCGGCAAGTGACTCCTCGTCCACGCACCGGCTTCTACTCGGACAAGCGCCCTGCGTTGGGGGCCCTGTGCGATGGAGTAAACGTGGTGCTGACTGTATCTAGGCGGCCCTCTGGTGAGGCACGCAGGCCGGTCGGCGTTCTTTACGAGTAGCTCGAAGGGAGCACCCGGTGTCCTCGCCTCGCATGCCGAGTCGTGTGCAACGTACAGCGCGTTCTCGACGAGCACTCAGCGCAACCGTCCATGCTGGTAATGCCAACGGCGGCAGTGGCTCAATCCTCGAGGACCAGCATCACAATTATAGATCAACGTCAACGAGGTATGACGAATAAATGTAAGCGGTAGGTGTCGTGTTTTGTTGCGTTGTATCCGGTTGCATCGCGTTCCGTCTGTATCGACGGAAGCGCCCACAGCGCGTAGGGTAAATGCAGTGAAGCGTGCAATGTGTTGCATTGCGATCACCTGAGCGCGGCGCCGATGCTGCGCAGGGCGCGACGGCGGCGCTAGTTCGGCGTCGGGGTCGCTTCTGTCCGGCGTGGCGAACGAGAGCATGCGGTGGACGAGGTGACCGAGCTCTGCAGGCGACGATTGTGGAATTTGAATTCCACTGCTGGGTCCCTAGCGGTGAAGCCGATAAGCCATCAACGTGAAGCGAAGGAGGAGGCGTAGACGGGCGGGTCATGTTGCAGTGACACGTCCAGAGGGGCCCCACCGTCGCAGCACAGGAGCAACTAATGCCAACGCCGTTCTCTGAGATCCTTGCAAGGATGTCGCGCGAACAACGTGCCCGCATCGATGAACGTGCGAAGTCCCTCCGCGAAGACGACGCAAGACGCAAAGCTGCGTACGTCGACGAAGAGGCAGCCGCCGAGTACATCGAGATGGGGCTGGTGCACCTGCGGGAGACACGTCTCGCGGGTGCGTTGCCGGGACGCCTGCACAAGCGCGTCGGTCGAACCGTGCTCTATCGAGTCGGCGACTTGGACGCGTTTGTGGACGCCTACGGCTGCGTGCACGAGAGAGACAGCCGCTCAGTCGAACAAGGAGACCTTGAGCACCGGGGCAATGTCCACGCAGCCGAAACCCACCATGTCCAAGCCGTCAGGCGCACTCCATTGCACGATAGGGGTGGGATGAGAGCCGAGAAGACCGTCTCGGGAATCGCAGCAACCGTGACGGAAGGTGAGTGGAGGTACGGGAAGAGCAACCGGCAGCGGAAGACGGGCGCCGAATCTGTGGCCGCTACGAGGAGTATCCTGTGGCCGATGGATCAAGAACTCACACGCTTTGCTCTCCTAGGCCTCGAAGCTGAGATCAACAAGCTCGAAACACGACTCGCAGAACTTCGCCAGCAGCGCAGTCAACTGCAAGGCACTGGCTCACGCAAGCCATCGAAAACTCCGGCCACCGCTGCCCCTGCCAAGCGTTCACGTCCCGTCATGAGCGACGAAGGACGTGAGCGTATACGACAAGCGCAGAAGGAGCGGTGGGCTCGCGTGCGGGCGGCACAGGGTGTCACCGCGCCCACGCCTGACCCCGAGGTGGCCGATGAATCGCTGGCCTCAGCGAAGTCCGCGACACGCACCCGCAAGGGTGCACGGAGCGGCGGTCGGAAGAAGTAGGGACTGGCAGGGGAGGGAGATCACCAGCCCCGCCCTCCTCTTCGTGCCGGGTCGCAGTCAGTGCACCACGGCATCCTTCTGCTCGACGAGTGCCACCGCACGGTCGGCGACGAGATGGATCGTCTCGGGTCACAACAGCGCGTTCATCAGCACTCGTGCGGGCTCGTTCGCTTCGGCGACGAGCGCAACGATGACGGCAACTTCGATGCGCGCATCGAGTCCTCACGTCCCGCAGGACCATGCAGGTGCACAAACCTCTCTTGTTACAATCGTGTAATTGGAGGTTGCAGTGCTTCGACCGAATCTGTGGGAGGTTCTCGGTCTCGTCGTCATGGTTGCAGGCTGGTGGTGGCTGACCGGGCTGGTGTGGGCCCATCACTTAGGCAACATTGGGATGTTCTTTTCTGGTGTCAGCTACCTCTGGCGAACCAAAGACGTGCTGAGTGGTGGGTTGGCACCGGAGGAATCGCCCTTCTTTTCGCGTCTGTCAATGCCAGTGGAAAACGTACCGTCGACAGGCCCGTGGGCGCGTCACATGTGGTGGGCACTGACGTTCAGCCTTCTCGCGACTTGCGCATCCACCTACTGGCAGACTCCTCGTAGGGTGTCGTACCGGCTCGTTGAGGCGAGGGACGACCGACCGCTCACTTTCTCTGCTGGTCCTCGCGTGCCGGTTCCAGATGGGTTGGACGTGGTGAAGGCGCCTGACTCCAGTTCGGTCCGCTCGCGCCATCGCGGGATTGTGGTGGCGCCGGAGCAGGAACGACCGGCTGATCGTGCGACGGAGTTTCAGCCGGTGGAAGAGCAGCCGCCCGTGGTGGGCGAGGCCGATGTTGTTGCGCCTGCTGGGACCGTAGGTGTGCCGGGTCCTCCATTCAACCTGCGAACGGGCCCTACTCTGGAGAGTGCTGGCGCGACGGGGAGCAGGCCGGTCCCGTTCTGACGGCGGGCCGCCTCATGGGAGAATGGCGTGACGCCGGGGTGGCGTAATTGGCAGCCGCAGACGACTTAAAATCGTCTGGTCCGGAAGGACCGTGCGGGTTCGATCCCCGCCCCCGGCACACACCCACGGAGTCGTTGTACATCGAAGACAGTGGCTAAACGGTGTACAAAACGTGACGCGAGTCGAGGTTGTGCGGTCGTGCTCAAGACTTAAAATCCCGGGCTCCGTGAGGAGCGTGTGGGTTCGATCCCCACTCCCGGT
>VFQN01002038.1_pt1 | contig 32259 bp, 19 predicted proteins | sample 3512371 | NCBI WGS metagenome assembly VFQN01 (sample SAMN10412370, study PRJNA504923) | tailings metagenome | isolation source: Replicate 2 from Balatoc abandoned mine | place: Philippines: Itogon, Benguet | collected 2017-08-28 | reverse complement strand
GTAACGGTCGACGAATTTGAAACACTGTTACAGCTAGTTATGAGTCAAGGTAGAACGAAAACTCTACGAGGCTCGCCGAGTAGAGGGAGCAATGTTGGTATGGAAAGCGGTTTATCCTCTCGTCGTAGAAGCAGACAAAAAGGTAATTTTAATAATCTGAAAAATGGGCCTTTAAGTAAATTTTCCATAGAGGGCAAACCTCCGATCACCCCAAATACAGCACCTTTAAACCCCATTGATTTGATGTATCTAGATAGAGAAGTACTATCAGAAAATTTAAAGCAAACAAATCAGTTGATGCAGCAGCATCGCGAAGAGGGAAATGTCCGCCAGATTCGTCACGAACAACGTCGAAGAAAGTTTATGAGACAATTAGATACTTCATTGATTTCGCAAACAAATAAATTCTTTGAACAAGAAGTGATCGGGCAGCTTTTAAACGTTTCTCATACCGAACAAGAAGAACTGAATTTCCGTTCTGACGTTTATCATTACAAAGATATTATTATGTTTAATCGTAGAAATCGTGATAAATTAGTTGATGAAATGAACCAATTATCTGATCATCGTCTTATTGCATGGGAGAGTATTGAAGCGAAGCGTGAGGTTGGTTGGGTCGTAAAACTTGATACAAGATCGCAATTAAAGCGACGTGATACTTTACAAACCGCTTCCAAGTCAGCCAATCGCTTTGAAGCTACTGAAATTGTTTCTGAATTTATTCATAAGCTATTAGATGTTGTTGATTGGACCATCAATTGTCGTGAGATTGGAGGATTTAGTTATCGGTATGCTGATCCTGTTAAAGTGCAAGCGAATAATCCAAATATGGAATTGACAACAACTTTTCTGCCTGAGCTATTATGGAATGATATTCGACGATTAGCTTCATCTCATCATCCATTTGCCTGTCCTCTTCCGTATTTAGTACAGATCCTTCCAACAACATTATTACTCCCCTTCAACATCTCTCAGAGACCGCATTTAGCTGATGCAGATTGGATCCTAACAAATCAATTCAATGGTTCTTATGTCTTTGATCAACCTAATACTTTAGTTCCATTTGGTTCAAATGGGATTGAAGAAGGAACTCAGAACATTCCACAACTTTCAGCATTTCTAGCGAAACAAGATTGGATTGATTTTATTTCTTCTTTGCAAACATTCCATGAGAATCAAAAGAAATCTGAGGAATTTGAAGAAATCCAGTATCCAGATTTCTTTCGTGATGCTTTATTAACACCTTCGTGGATTTTCCAAACTGATCCGCAGTACACAACAGGCGAAGCGATCATTCAAATCCGAACTGTCGTAAACCCTATTCCTGAGCCTCCAACTCCTAATGTTGATTTTTCATCAATGTCATTGAAAGTTGCTTTATTTGGTGCTTCAGAAAATTCAAGAAAACTTGTTTCCAAGCGATTAGCTTCATGGCTGCCACGTTTTCATGTTATTTCGATGGATGCATTAGTGCTAAAAGCGTTTAATACTGTCTTACCTACGGATAAGTTGGAAGGGGAATATTCACCGTATGAACAACTCGTGAGGGATATACAAACATCTTTGAAGAATGGTGAAAGTATTCAAAACCATCAGTATGCACAGTTATTCTTACAAGAGGTAAATTCATTACCCAAGCCTAACAACGGATTTGTGGTGGAGGATTATCCTAACACCAAAGAGCAGTTGTTAAGTCTCTTGCAAGCGACTTCGAACATTCGCTATGATGAGCATCGCCCGCAACCTAAGGACTACCAATCTTTCTACACTCCTTTGCATCCATCAAAGGAAGATTGGATGTTTGACATTAAATGTTGCGGTTTCGACTTTTTATTGTGCTGTGATTCTTTGTTTGATCCTGAAGAAGACAGTGCCGTCGCTAATAAAAGTAGTAAAGGGATTGAAATACCATTAAGAGAGAAAGTTCGTGCTCGCTTAAACCTTTATACTCAAGAAGTGGTTTACCTAACTGAGGAGACGTCATCGGTGAAAGGTTTACAATACCTGTATGATCCTTCTCGACCTTATGCTACCTCTGGGTTGTCTTTGACGATGTTAGAAAGAGAAGTGAAAGAATTATTAGAAATTTGCCAAAAAATCAAACTATTACAACTCGTTCCTTATGAACAGTTCCCAACTCCTGACGAGGCGGTGGAGGCTTGTATTCAGCTCTTAATTGACCTTTGTGTTGACTCTAACAAACTGAGCGAACAATATTGGATCGATTTAGACGAACAAAAGCGATTAGAGGAGGAGGCAGCAGTCGCTGAGGCGTTGAAAACTCAACTTGAACAAGAAGAAGCGGAGCGAGCAAGATTAGCTGCAGAAGAAGCGGCAAAGAATGAAACAGCAGAAGTGATTAACCCTGAAGAGGAGAAAGGACCTGATTCGACGAAAGCAAGTCGACCATTGACTGCAAATACAAATCAACCATCGGTTGAGGCAACCACCGAGCCAGAAAATCCATCAACAGTAGTGGAGAGTGTTCAGGAAGTGGTAGAAAAACGATTACCCATCATTGAGCAAAATCAAATTCCATTAAAATTAGCAAATATTCTTTCAAATTTTTGGAATGAATCAGAGAAACATGCTGAGATCAATGGTGAAAAATATTTTACAACATTACGTGATATACGTTATCAGATTATTCAAAGACGTCGTATTACAATGGATACAATCTATATATCTATGTTACGACAAGATTCACGACAAGAATTATTTAATACATTTCGTGATTCATTTAATAACATTATTATTGAACCTGATTTACGTTATGATCCTGATTGTATTGCTGAATTATATTTACGTACATTACAATTACGTAATGAAATCTCAAAATTATGTGAACAACGTTATCAAGATGTATTATCTATTATTAATAAAACAGAAAAAGATGGACAAAATCATGTCTTTATCTATCATTTAAAATGTGAAGGAATGTTTTTATTACAAAATGAAATGAATCGTTTTTATCAAATTCTTGATTTATTATTTGATTATACGAAATCTATTCAAACTTATCAAATTCATGAAAAAATTGCTAATGAATTAGAAGTTTTACTTCCTTCTACTTCCTATGAATTGGTTAAAGCTGAAACTACTGGTAAAAAAGGTGATGCGAAAGCTGAAAAGAAGTTAGAGAAAAGTAAAACAGCTGGGGCTGCTGTCTTTGCACCTTATCGAGAAGTATTATCACCTTACTTTATAAATCTCAATTTAAGTCAATTGACTGAAAGTATCCCTCTTGCTAAAGACGAGGAAGTTGTAGATCCTAAGGCCAAACCTAAACCTGCAGGGAAGGTATGCTAGATCATCTCTATTTCCCTCTATTATCCTTTAACAATGACTAAATAGGATAAAAACAATGAAGGAGTTATTGCTGATCCTTTCGTTGATGTGATGAAAGGTGTTCAAGAAGAAATTAATAAATGGAAGGAAGGAACTTTCATCCTCTCTCGAGATCTTTATGGTGGAAATAATAAAGATGAAAGACTGTGCCAGGCGATTGAACAATGTGTCTGGGTGAGTTAATCGACATTCGTCTTCCAGTCTTCTCATAATGTTTTTGTGTCTTTGCACAGTTTGAAGCAGCCAAAGTTGAACTATCTTGTCAAATGATACAAAAGAATCTCGCAGATCATGTTCAATGGATAGAAGAGATGGAAAATCAAACGTTTATTATGTTGCGTGAGATTGCCTACGATCGTTTCCTCTTAGAACTTGCTTCAGGCGAGGAGTTGATCGATATCATCGAGCAATGCATTCAACAAGCTCGTCCATTGCATTCGCTCTGGCTCGTGTCTCCAGATGCTATGCCAGTGATTGATCCTGAGACTATCTGGTATCGCTTCCAGTCGTACTTATCGAATGAAGAATTGGAACGCTTTGATGATTTTGGTGGCATCCCTCATGAACATCGTCATATGAGCAATGCTGATCGTCTGCTAATAAGTAACTCTGAAGATGCTGCATTCTTTGAAGAAATCCCAGTGTCATTTGATCCGAACCACCCAAATGCTCATCTAGGAAGAACAGGACAGCAAAGTCACCGCCCTTTCTCTTCTCCTGGTGGTATTATGAATGGTCATTATCAAAATGTTACTCGACGATCGATGTCAGCCAACGCCAATAGAGTTCAGTCAGACGACAGCATGGATCCATACTTGTCCAATATTCCAAATCAACGTGGTCTAAATGTACTCACAGCCGTTAGCACTGACTACAACAATCCTCAGCAAGCGCTAATGAAGCAAAGATCACCAAAAATACGAAAGCAGGACGAGATCTCAAATTATAACTACATTAAGAAGCTCATGCCTCCAGCTCACTATCATCAAGTGCAGAAGGAGGCATATCTCGCCAGTCAGGGTCGCTTGTCCGTGAAAGATCCTAGCGGAGGAAGAGCTTCTCCTAATCACTTGAGTCCAACCATTGCAGCTGGAGGAGGTGGTGCGGTTCCAGGCGATGATATAAATGAAGTTGGAGGCAGAGGCGAGATTAGTATGGATACCAGTGACACAGGTCGCAGTAATTATTCCTCTGGCCACGGTTATGCTAGTGGTCATGGAGGTAATGGTCATACAAACAATCGCAATGGCGGACAAAGAGGCGGCACGAAAAGTTCTCATTCTCATAGTAGACAAGGAGGTGGCGCTTCAGGTAGCAGAGGACACAGTGGTCATGGTCACGGACATGGTGGCGGTCACAGCGCCGGACATAAAAGAAAGCCGTCGTCGGCACACAGCAGTCACCCTCACAGTGCAGGACATCATGGTCACGAGCGTCCCTCAAGCTCCAGCATGGACCCTAAGGAGTATGAGAAGTATCAACATGATCGTCATTTGCTAGAAGAGAAACTCATGCTTCGACGTGAGCTTAGAGAGAAAGAGTTCGTTGCTATGGGTATGTCAGTACCGAGTGCGAAGTTAGCAGCATATAATGATTTATTGTTAGAAGAACAGCATGCTTGGAATGATTTTGATAGTCATTACAAGCGAATGCATCGCGACAATAGTCCGAGTACTCCTCACTAAACTAAACTGAATGTCATTTGAATAATTACTCACATATTTGTTTTAGGAAATCTTAAATTTCGTTAACTAATAAGTTTTATTAACGGTTTTTCTTTTTTTATTCATAATTATAATTATATCTATCGATTGGATAGAAGGATATTATTTTCATTCTCTTAATGCGAGCTCTCGCTAAGGAATCAATGAATGATTGAATCAACTTCCAACGAAGTAATTTACAATAAGAAAGGAATTCATTTTTCGGTTTTAATTTATTGGGGTATTGAGGGGCGTTTGATTGAGGTAAAGAAGAGTTTCATTACCAAAGCAAATTTCTCCATTATATTTTCATTTCTCATTTTGAAAATGCGAAGGAAATTTCTTTGATGTTGATGTTTATATTTTTTCCTTTATGACTATCAACGCATGAATAGTCATTCTCTTGATTTTAGATTCTTTATTCACATAGAGTTGGATTGCTGGGTCTGGTTCTTCTTCTATATCCGGCTCGAACCCACTACGAAAATCTTGCTTTAACTCAAGGTAGTCGAGCTTTTGCAGTAAAGCAATCGATTTTAAGTTCGAGCATTGGTTAAAACTGAGCTTTTTCAAAGGACGTGCGAAGGTGATATTGAAATCTTCGATACTTGTACATCCATGAAATTCCAAATGTCTTAATAGTGGAAGATCTTTATAATTAACCTGGCAACACTTCCAACAAAATACAATCTTAACCATGCTTGGTGGTAAGATGATACTTCCGTCAAATTCACAACCATCTCCGAAATTTATTCGTTCGAGCCTTACTAAACCAGTGAGATCTCGAGGAATTTCGATTGTATTGACTGAAACATCTCTTATATTCAAGATAAGAGAGAATAACGATTCGCTCATTAACTCTGGTAGAAGTTCAGAAAAGCAAAGATATTCAAGTTGAGCAAGTATAGTTGAATGAATTCCTCTATCTCGATCACATTGCAAGTATTTCAATAAAGGACAGTTGTTGAACCTTGTCATATCAAAGTCCTCGCACCCTAGCGCTTTTAAATGAGTTAAACAAGGTAAGCTTTCAATGTATTGGACCTCTTCACATTCTATAAGCTCAAGTTCTTCGACGTTTTGAAGATTTCTAATTACACGAATCTCGCTGCAGGAACATTTTTCAAGTCGAAGAACTTTAACTTCTTGAAGAATCAATAAATTCAAAGGTGAAGAGACATTATACAAGTAAACTGAATTACACTCATTCCAATGATTTGTGGTAAAAAGTAGATGAATGGGAGGGTAACTCAAAGAATAGTGTTTTCGTATATTAATCCCTATTTGCGCCCTTTTGTCGACAATCACAGCATTCACCTTATCATAAAATTCTCTCTTATTCAAATAATTGAAAGCTGCAACATGAAACAAAGATAGATAAATGGATTTCCTCTTCATGGAAGTAAACCATTTTGAGGTATTCATAAAATCTCTCCATAATTTATCGCGTTGCAACATTGGTTGTTTCTTCATCCAAGCACCAATTAAGTCGTTCTTCTCATATTCTACATCCAAAACATCCTTTGATGTGTATACACTCCAAGGTCTGCAAGTAATATATTGTCTCAGATATTCCAAGACACTCTCAGGTAGTTCTAAAATCGTCATTCTTATCTGATAGGAGGAAGTGAGATGAGGTGTGTTGTGTCTATTAATTGTATTGTATATTATTGTATATTGTTGTATATTGTTGTATGTTATTGTATGTGGTAGGATAGCAGAGGGACTAAGAACAATTCGATGACGAGGTCGAGGACTGCGTCATCAATACGAGAGAGGAATTACAGGAGATCTTTTGTATTTTGTATTAGCTTCAACACATATGTATATACATAACAATTAATATTACCAATTTCTAAATCACCTAATACACCCACGAAAATAATTTAGTTCATATACTAATAACAAACATTTGTTTCAGTTTTTTCACGTCGCAAATCCCACCTCCGATGTAGCAGTAATCGTTGATGACGAAGTCGAGGTGGAAGGTATTGAGTTGAAGTCAGAGACAGTCAGCTTCTGCTTCGACGTTTTAGGAATAAGATCGGAGCAAAGAACCTATTGATATAATTAGCAAGGCTGGATCACAGTAATTCCTCACAACTTACTTTGTGTCCCTTATTATTAAGACAACAGTTTTTTCTTGCCCATCCCTCATAATTCTTGTCAGCCATGCACATTTTCTGAGCATAGGGAGACGGAAAAGTGCAAATTTCACAAGTTTCACACATGACATTAAAGCCCAGTACACACTGTCGCGATGCATATTGCATGGATCCGCAACGATCACATGGAGCACAAACTGTGTCGCTACTTATGTTGCAGGCGTTCTGCACATAACGACCAAATGGACAAGTGGAACACACTAAAGATAAAGTAGATAAGGGCGAATTCAGACAAATTCATAGGACTTACTGGCACATGAGGTGTCAATGTATGATTTACAGGTAACTTTTTCATAATGCTGGGCAAAGCAAGTGGTACATGGTGAACAAATTCTATCTCGAGAAAGTGTACAATTTACTGAGACAAAAGTTCCCTGCGCACATGGCGAACAATCTAAAATCACGGAAAAGCATCAAATCGATGTAATATCTAAAATTACAAATTTCTCACCTGGTCTGCCCTCTTTTAGAGCTGGACTGATTGATTGCAATAGATTCCTCAGACTCGAAGCATCAATTATGGAAATATTCGAGTTAGTTAAAGAGAGAGTTGAATTATGTGGATTTATCATCGTGGTGTTAATGAAAGCATAGAAAGGCGTTTCTAAAGGGTTTGAACATTGAATAATCGTTCCAACGACAGTTACAATAATTTCCAATCGACTAAATTGACAATAATTTATTAGCTTTATGATCAACACACGATTCTCTTCCTCAAAAGTATAAGTAGAGTTAGGACTAACTGCATAACGGTAGGTCTCTGAGTGTGCAGAATTAATTAAATAGAGATTCGAAAGGTTTTCCACATAAACAGGCTCATCAAAGTAAGCAAACAATTCCATTGTCTGTCGATTAAGATACCATCTTAATAGGCTAGGCGGAGACTTATCAAGTGTTAGATTAGCTGGAGAGATCGGTGAGTTTCCGACAACAGAAGCATCCCAGACTGGAACTATTTCATTTCCTGCGTAGTCTTGAATAAACGAATGGTTCCAGGAAAGGTAAGTAGATCTCATATTATAGCCAATACTGTAAAATTTCATGTAATTTAAGGTAGAAACAGGCAGCTGGATTTGCATATCATCTGATAAAAACTGGCTAATAGATCCATTCGTAATGGCAATGAATTGACCGAATCGACGGGTAGGGGTATTTTGTAAGATCATTTGCTGCAGTTTCATTTTTCGTGGATCAACTGCTTCAGAAAACTTCAAAGATATAGTACCTGCATTCATATCCAAATTATAATAAAGGATGGTAGGACGAACATCGTCAGCAATATAAGTGGTGCAAGCGACAGGATAGAAATTGTCCACTGTAAAAGTGGATGCGATGGCCAAACCGTTGAAATCAGAAATAAATGAATCAAGATAAATAAAATTCGTTTCTTCCTGATTCGTAGCGAGAGGTGCTGAAGATTTTATAGCATTTAGGTCGCTATGGGAGACTTGTATCTGAATAGACATTGCGTAGAATACCTCGGTACTACTATTTATAGTGATCAGCTTTGACGAGGAAGTGAGTGCAAAACTGGAAACTAATTGAAGCACCTCTTCGATACTGCTAATATTTTGCGATTGCACTTGAACCAAAACATAAGATGGAGTTGATGCAATAAAGGTTAAAGCCGTTATATTCACAGACCTTAGTGAAACAGGTTCGTTAAAAGTTAGCTCCAAAACCCCAGTATTCATATTCATGGAGGCACCGGTAATTTCCGGCGGTCGAGTATTTGCGATATAAACGTCACATAACAAAGCGTTACCATCGATATTAGGAAGGAGATAGTTACCAGCTAAATCCGTTGCTAAATTTGACGTTGTAACTATAAAAGTCGATTGCTTCCTTCGTATCAGTCCAGGAATAAGCTTCATTGCATTGATATCATCCTGTAGTAACTCAATAGTGATGACATCGGAATTAGAGGATAGGATATTTCCTCCAGTCAACCGGTATCCAACTCCATCTTGTATGGCAAAACGACTTTGCATAAAAATCTGCGTCAGATTTAAAGATGAAGCGAGGACTGGTTCTGAGAAGTCAAGGATTAAAAGTGCAGGAGTGACATCTACATTTAATGTAAATGACTCAATATAGGGTGAGATAGTGTCGGCCACGTAAAGATCAACCTTGCGAGCTGAAAAAATGGCAATTTGCGGTAAAAAGTTTCCAGCATAGTCAGCCAATGATCCATACTCTATTGTAAGATAGCTCGTGGAGGAATTTACTGCGATAAAAGGGTTTAGCTTGATAGTATCGGCATCGTTATGAGTGAAATTAACTGTTATCTTCGTTGACGCGATCGAGGATATGATGACATCTCCTCCAGTTAAAGCAAAATAACTCCGTGAATCGATATTATCCGTTAGAGAAGAAACTGACTGTAATGCGAAGCGAGTCAAAATTATGGAAGAACTGCGAATTGGTTCCGACATCTGCAAAATGAGTTGTTGCGTACCCATATCAAGAGTGATATTGACAATTTGAGGCACAATTGTATCTTCCACTAAACGTTGAATAATAAATCGATTATTTGATATTACTGAACGACTGTAAGGTGAAAGCATGGCTCCAGAGGCGACATTAAGATAAATCTTCCGAGGTTGTACGTCTAATACTTGCAGATTGAAAAAGTCTTGCTGTGACAAATGAATGAGGACCACGGATTCATTAATATGAAGCCTTTTATTTCTCTCCGGATAATATTCCGCGCTGTCAAAGGAGGTAGAATAAGCGGTTGCGATTGAGGACTGCATAGTGTAGGTGATATTGGTTGCTCCCGTTGAGGATGCAACTGCGGAAATAAAAGTAAATTTTTCAATATCGGTGGTACTAACATCCATCCACATTGAGAATACAAGAACTAGTCTTCTGTGGTTCATGTCTAACGACGCCTTGAGTAAATTAGGACCTGGTACCATAGCACTAGAAAATATAATCTGAGTTAAAGAATTTCCGTATAGATCCTTGGTTTTGCTTGTTGCTGTCGGTACAATTAAAAACGTCGTGGAAAGTTGGTGTCCAACAATGGATGTAAATAATGATGTCGCAAGTTCAACTGCGACGAATCGATCATTTTTATTGCTCGCAATGTGACAATCACTTTTAGTAAACGAAAGAGTAAATGCAGGGGAGGAAGCTCTATCACTAATTAAAACATAATCTGTGCAATCGAACGTACTAATATTTATCACATTCGAGAAATAAATATTGAAGAACGATGTTGCACCCGATCCGATGATCACATCATACGAGTCAACATTCAATGATTTTGTTCGAGGAATAACTGAGGTAGGAGGAGAAACGAGTAATGAAGAGCTAATTTGGTTTCCGAATATATCTTCCACGGATTCAATGACGAGTGAAGATATATTCCAACGGTTCGCGGAAAAAACTCGATCAGATGACGGAAAAGAAGTCATTAATATCTCTACTTGATATTGATCATACGCCAAAAACTCTAAGTCGAGGTATACGACTCTCGCATCCTCTGTATCAAGAGTAATAATGGTGTAATTACTTAATTGCAGGAGGTTATAGGATGATGATGCAGGAAGACCAGGATTATTTTGCAGATAAGTGATATCTGATAAATTATTATGGGGAAGCAAGTACAGATTGTAAGGATGAAAGGTAGATAGGTCGATCTCTTCATCAAAGGTAATTGTAAAGATAAAAGTTGATAAATCTACAACATAGCTTAAAACTGTTGGAGGAACGGTATCGTTGACAATGAGATGTGCCAATATGGGATGTGCTGGATCATTACCAATTAGCTCATTCATAGATAGATCAATAATGCTTCCATCTTGTAAGACGAGGCGATCCAAAACCTTGCCCTGGCGGAAAGCCCTTTTCACTGCAATAAGGTCTGCAGTCGCAAAAGGAATATGAGCGACAGTCTGATTAACCAGTTCCCCTACTTGTGTTGCTCCTTGCCCAGAAAGAGTGATAAAAGCCCCATCAATCGACGAAAAGAGAGTAATACCACTATACTGTATGGAAAAAAGGTCAATAGGTTCTGTGAAATAAAGATCGAGAAACCCCTTTGAGAGGTCCAGGCTAAAGGATTCACAGATTGGTGGGGTAATATCGGGATAGAAATATCTTAGTTCGATTGCGCCGCGAGAAAATGATTGTTGAATCGATTTCAAATTTGATGAAATGAAGTTATCAGGTTGTGCAGAGGTTACATATCCTAATTCAGCAGAAAGAATTACGGGATAATTATAATCAATGTTGTAACGAGGATCAACGTAATAGTATGAGTTATTTCGATAAGTTGATGTTAACCTCTCTGATCGAACCGTCCTTGATGTTGGAAAAATTGCATACTCCTGAACGATGCCCGATAATTTAAGTTGATTAAGATCATAATCACTTAAAGGACAGAGGAATGTAATAGAATCGCCAGTCACACAACTCCCTCCACCATTTAGCGGGTAGTTTGTGGTGAGGTTTAACCGTAAGCTGTCATCCTTGTTATGCAGCGTAAGACCTTGTAGAGTGTTGATTCCCGAAATTTCTTCAGTAAATGAAAGTAGAATAACTTGATCATTAAGATTTAAATCCCAATAGAAAATCGCAGGTCCGAGCAATAGACTGTTATTCGCCGAAATAGGAACAATGAAATTACCGACACTATCTCGAATCATAGTACCCGGAAAGTTGAGGTAAGTTGAGAATTGAAGATCGAAAACATCAGAATTTCCATTGATCCGCAAAAAATCATCATTGAAGACGAGAATAATTTCTGTTTGACTCTCCGATACCTGAAAGACTTGAGAATTTCTCAGAGGATAATGTAAAGTCGATCCCGGAATGTATCGAAGGGTATCCTGGAAGGTCATTGTCGGAATTTGTAACGATCCAACACGCATTGGCTTGGTGAAATACAAATGCAGCATCTGACTACTTCTCATTGAATAACCGATCAACTCAGGACGAAGATTATCCGAAATATATCGAGTTACTTGAATGGCATTACCATCAGAGATCGCAACATTGCTGTTATTGAATGTATCTCGAAAGGCATTAGCTTCAACTCTTAAATATGTTGTAGAAAACGACTTGACAGTCCTCTTCGCTCGTTTAATAAGATTTAAATCATTGAAAGAGATAATAATTCGTAATTGAAGAGAATAATTAATACCAAAGCAATAAGATTCGGATGATAATCTGACTACATCACCGGATAGTGTACCAATAAAGGCCTTATCTTGGAAAAACAAACGGGAGACAACTATGGATCTGCACGAAACGACTTCAGAGAAAAGAATATCCAAAATACCATTCATTAAAGAAATATTGTAGGATACAATAGTCGGGAGAGTGCGATCTGCAACGTAAAGAGATGGCATTACACCATAGCGGAAGTAAATGTCTAAATTGCCATTTGGAGGGCTAGCCAGGTCAAAAAATGCGTTAGCCAAGACTGATAGGTAAGTAGTCTGTTCGGAAATCACCAATCGAGGAGCCTTTAGCATCATAGCATTCACATCTTGCGAGGATAAAGAAATTTTCACAATACGATTAGGCAAAGTATTTTTCACGGCCGAGGAAGATGTGAGAGTGTAATTCTCACTTCCAGTTGCGGTTCCAGCTGCGAGAGTAATGTAATTCACAGCAATTTGAGTGACATCAATCGCCTCAGTAAAATTGAGAAGAAGTACTCGCTCATTCAGATCTAATATAAAGTTAAGAAGTTGCGGCGCAGTTGTATCAGAGCTAATGACCGTTGGTTGCAGTTTCTCTGTTAAAGTTAGAGGTTGAAGTGCATTGGCTGGCGATGAGCTATCATATACTGTTCCTTTACCAACAGTAAGATAGGTCTGGCTAGTACTGCTGAGGAGAGGATAGGCGAGAAGAATTGTCTCACGGCAAGTAAGTGCAAAAGAATCAATAATTTTGACGTGATATCCTGCGTTATTTGTCACTAATAATGAAGTTGTCCTTGAGGGAATTGAGTTCAAATCTAAAACGATAGTGCTGGCATAATTGGAGGATGTAACCCCAGTCGTGCTCACACCTGAAGAAAGCTTAAGATTGAATAATGTTAAATGGCTTTCTATTTGTGAAGTATTTAAAGGATTCACAGTATAGATGGTAAAAGTACTAACTGTTCGAAGCGTGGATTTTAATACATTCTTTGAGAAAATAATTGTAAGTAATCCACTCCCTAAATCTACCGAATAAGACTTAATATACGGCAGTCGATTATCTTGCACAATCATGGAGCATCCAATAGTTAATGAATCCGCTAGGATCTTGTTATTGACATCCTTGACAGCTGTTTGGAAAATATTGATCTTAAGATTCTTTGCGTTGGATAAATCAAACTTTTGTTGAATGTTATCGCGATCTTGATCAATTAAAGTAAGAATAAGCATTGGACCACTTCTATCAATAAGAAACGAAGATAGTGACGTTAAAGAGTAACGATTTGTTGATGAGAAAATCGTTATTTCAGACGCGGTAATGGAGTTGATGTCAACCACAAAGGGCATCTCCAGCAGTATCTTACCCCTCAACATGTCGAGGCGGAAAGTGGTAAAGGTGACACCATCATAAATTCCTACGAGCACCGACATTGTGGAAAGCCTATTTTGATTGGGAGTTAGATCAATGATGTTGCATTTTGAGGTGAGAATGATTCTTGTCGTCAACTGACTTTGAACTAATCCCACAGAAGTAAGTCGAGCAATTATCGGTGTCAAGTCGACAACCACCGAAGAAGAGGAGATATTGATTCCGTGTCCGGTTAGAATAATTCTTGCGCCTGTTAGAGGGAACGTGGCACCTGAAGGATACACTAATAGAGCTTCTGAGATGTTCATACGAGCGACTTGGACCACTTTATTGAAGTATAAAGTAAAGTTTTTCTTGTTTGTTGGTTCCAAATACAAACCTAGTAACTTCGGTAGAGTGACGTCAGACGAAATACTTGCTGGTCTTTTATACTTCACTGAGAGAGTATTATGAAATACATCTGTGACTGTGCCGCTAGCAATAGAGAGGAATAAATTATCCTGTGTTGTTGCTAGAGGATAGGATGCTTGAAGATCAAATTGATCGAGCAAAGTTAACTCTAAAGTAATCAAATTGCTAATCAGTGACATTTGTGTTATTGTATATTTGGATAAGAAGACATCAGATACGTTAAAACCACCAAAACTAAAGTTCGCAGCTATAACAGGCTTGGAAAAGTTGAGAGTTATTATCTTTGGCGGGTTCAGATTGATGCTATATTGGTTAAGCTTGATAGGAGTAGTATCTGAATCATAAACTGTGGGCGGCAAGGCGATGACTGGTGTGATCACAGCATAGTTCGCAGTACCATTGACAATCTCCTGCAAAGAGCTGATAAAAGATGAAGTAAACGTGAGGAAACAATTAGAAGGTGAAGTACAGAAACTTGCATCACTTTTAAAATTGAGGACCTCTAACAGGGGCATAGCAAAGCTCAAAGTTAAAGATTTAATACCAGTGGTTTGAAGAAGTAAATCACTGAAATATACTACCTTTGAACTTGGTAAAATAACTGCATCCGAGCTAATATAGCCCTCCGTGGCATCTAAAGTAGAGAGCTCAACAGGCTTAGAAAATGACATGAGCACCATATTTTGATTCATATTAATTTCCCAAGATGACATCACAGGTGCAGTCGCATCAGCAACGAGCTCACTCACTTGAATAGCTTCAGCAGTCGTAATATCAACTATCGTATTTCGTTGAGGAGAGCGATCGGTAACAAGCTGATAGCTGACAGCCATATAAGTTCGCTCGACGGACTTTGCCAGATAAAAGAATGAACGTAAGCGACTAATCAAAGAATTTTGTAAAGCCATAACAATCTCGGTTCCATCATTAGTCGTTAATACCGTGACATCCGAAGTTGTAAAGATAACTTGCTCAGTGCCAATAATTGCATTTGAGTCAGATTGTAAGATCATGAACTCTGGATGGAAAGAAGAAAGTTTAATTGCTTTCGAAAAGTGTAATCTGATTTGATAGATAAGAAGATCTAACTCAAAACCAATTAACCGTGGCTTGACAATGTCCGGTAAAATGGTTCGAATCTGAAGTGGATTGCTCCTTGTTGCAATACCATGGATATTTAGGAAAATATTTTGATTAGCGGACGTATCAACAACTAATCCTGGTTCTAAAAGTAAAAAAGAATTATTCTTTTTTGTCAGTAAATTTAAATCTTGAACCTCTTGTAATTGAATAGCATTTAAAGTAAAATATACAATCTCACTATAAGTGGTAGAGATATTAATTGGATTCTCAAGACGAATGGTTACATTTCCACCATCATAAAATAAAATTTTGCTGAAATTGAAAAAATCTAAATAAACTGTTTCAGTAAACTCCAGTCGAACAAATCCATTATTACAGTCATAGTCCCAAGCAAAAATAGTCGGATGGTTGACATCAGGTCCAAAATCAAACACTTCAACCGCGTTTATGCTATCAAAGGCGACAAGTGAGAGAGCATTGCCAGCCGTGTCGTTTACAAAGGGGCCATAGGCAGAGAGATAGCATCTTTGACGGATTTGACATAATCCAATTTGTGCTTTAATCTCATTCATATTTGATTGACCAATATCAACATCAATAGTACGATTATAATTGTGAACACGTAAAATCTCCGAGCCGATATTATGTAGTTGGTAATACTGATCGTAGTGAGGTGGCGCTATCTTCATATTACGATATCCTTGCACTGCAATACCTTGCAAAGTGAAAGTTGAAAAATCCATTGGTTCAGTAAAAGTAATTGACAGATTACTATTATTCATATTTAATCCAAAAAAATTAATGAAAGGAGTAATTTTATCTGGTATGTAATTCTCTGCCGACACAGTGATCAAGTTAGAAGGTGCTGAAGCAGTGCCATTCGCAGATAATACTGTTCCGTTTGCAATGGTGACAGAGAATGAGGGATTAGGTAAAGAATCAATTTGGCTAATGTATTTAAATCGAGCATAATCATTGGATGAGAGAAGTATGCTTACTTGAGTGCTATTCTTCTGGAGAGCAAGCCGATTAAATGCCTTCTGAATTGTGAAGTTATGAAATATGTTTGAACTTTTATAATATAAAGTCAATTTCGGTAATTGAAAGGTCGTAACATCAACTAATTCATCAAATTGAAGAGTGAGGTTGCCTAAACCGAGGTCAAAGCTTATATCGATCAGGTTTGGAGGTGGATCTGCAGCTTCGAGGCTGATCCAATGAAACATAAAAGTCAATAACAACGACAATAAAAGAATAAACTGCATCATGTTTGAACCTAATCAAGTCGTTTTTATGAGATTAGAAAAACTTTTTTAAATCAAAAAACGGCGCACAATTAAAAATTCGATATTTGTGAAACTTCGAAAAGTTGACTTTTTAAGAAATGGAAACTTTTCTCAAGATCCTTTGCTCTTTGGATCATTCATTCAATTCATTTCATTTGTTCTATCGACAAACTTCAAGCAAACATGCAGTTTAACGGTATTGAGATTCCTGATGATGTTGCTCTTGTAGTTGCAGCAATTGTTGTTCTTGCTATTTTCTTCTTGTTCCAGAGCAGTGATGATTCTGGCAAGAAAAAGCGTAAGGGAAAGATTGCTCTGGACGCCAATGAATATAAGCCTTTCACATTGATTGATATCAAAACTATTAGTGATGATGTGAAGAGATTTCGTTTTGGACTACAAACCCCTGAGCATATCTTGGGACTTCCAATTGGCCAGCACATTAGCTTCAAGTACTTAGACAAGGATGACAATAACGCTGAAGTTATTCGATCTTACACCCCAACGTCCTCAGATGATGATGTTGGATACGTTGATTTCGTTATTAAGATTTATCGCAAGGATGTTCATCCTAAGTTCCCGGCTGGTAAGCGAATAAAAAATCCGTTCCTCTCTTTACGTGACAAATCTATTATTCCATTGTAGGTGGTAAAATGAGTCAACACCTTGAAAGCCTAAAAATTGGCGATACAATGTTAATGAGAGGTCCAAAGGGACATTTAGAATATTTAGGAAAAGGTTCCTTCACGATTAAAAAGAAGAATGAAGTTTTCAAATACCAAAAGAAAAATATTGGTATGATTGCTGGTGGTACAGGTATTACACCAATGTTACAAATTATTCGTGCAGTATTAAAAGACTCTAATGATAAAACTCAATTATGGCTAATCTTTGCTAATCAAACAGAGAATGACATCTTGTTAAGAGAAGAATTAGAATCCATCTCAAGTGATAGATTAAAGTTATTTTTCACTGTTGATCGTGCTACACCTGAATGGAAACAAGGTGTTGGATTTGTGAATACAGAAATGTGTAGAAATCATTTACCACCAGCTGGTAATGATACAATGATCTTCTTATGCGGTCCTCCACCAATGATTAGATATGCCTGTGAACCTGCATTAAAGGAACTTAACTTTAAGGAAGAGGATTGGTTTGCCTTCTAAAGAACGGCTGGTATTGTTTAGTTTATAGTCAATGTTTTGGTTTCTTTTTGTTTTCTTTACTTGTTCTTACATCCTACTTAATATCACAAAAAAAAAGATAATAATAACAATAAAAAAAGCAATGCAGACCACTCTACACTCTACACACTAAAAGTCCTTTCATCTGAAAATCATAAAATTAGAAAGACCATGAGAAAGAAACTGAAGAAAAGTCTTTAGAAGGAAAACAAAGTATAGGAAGAACAGACAAATACTGAAATGCATGAATGGTGTATGTAGAGATCTTCCGAAGTAAAGAAAAGGTTAATAAGCGAAAGGACAAAGTTCGCAACAAACTAACTCATAAATGTTGTTGGGTTATCGTAAACACTTAAACATTCAATATGAAACTCTCGAATTCGATACATCTCATCAAGAACCATCACGATAACATGTTCTGATGTTGTTTCCACAGGAGGAAAAATAAAAGCTTTTCGATAATTACCGGCTTCAATACATTGTGAGGAAGATGGCAAAGAGTTATTTTGAGTCTCATTGGTAGGATCTGTAGGCTCAACGATAAAGAGCCTTGTTCCTCTCACCAATGATTTCGTCATCACAAGACTTCCTTTGACTCCTTGCCTCACCCTCACTTGGGTTTCTTGCATCTGGAAAATAGAATCAGGCATTATTTCACATGAGAAAACAAATCCTAGCAACAATTCCTCCAATCCATTTCTATCGCCATTCCACACAACAAGTTCGAATGCCTTGGTGATTTCATGCGGGGGAAGACTTCTAATCACCTTACAGTCAGGACGAAAGAATTCATCTATGAATTTTTGATATAACTCAGTATCATGATTATTGATCACATTTGTGAACATTTCACCATAACTTCGACGAATGTCACGACGCAGAATTCGAATCTCTGGCATGTTTTTAGGATCGATACAACGTCTCTTCCTTCTTCTGCCATATTTTTCACGGCGAAAGTCTTCAGTTGGTTCAAGTTCTAGGTTTTGAGTATAATCCATACTTGTTTCATTGTCAAGATAATCACTTGTAAAATCTTTACTCTCTTCTGAAGAAGCGGTTGAGGGATCTTCAATTTGATAGATTCTCTCAGAAGCTACTCAAAACATGAAATTAACGAATGAAAAGGTCTAATCACTTACTCCTGAGAGGAAAGGTAGTCTCTGGAAGGAAATCCATTTAAATGAGAAGGACACCGACAATCGTCATATTTTATATTTTACGTCGTGTCTTTCCGGCAGCAACGTATTGTTTTGAAAAACTGTAACTTCTCACTCACTTTGTTGGTGTTGTTTGTTAGAAAAGATTCCGCGATTATCCTTTATCATTCTCTTATTAGGAGTTATTTTACTTCTCCATTCTACTGTTCCCATCATGGCATCATTTAATCATGAGAAGATTCAAAAGTTGGAAGAAAGAATTCTTGTAAATGGGGAGAAATTATCTCACATTGATTTGAGCAACTGTCAATTAAAAGAGTTTCCTTTAGATTTACTCCTTCCAATCAAAGATTCCATTGAAATGATTAATTTAGGTGGTAATCAACTGACCTCTTTACCTAATGAGATCACACAATTCACGAAACTTCGTATTTTATTCTTCGCTAATAATCATTTTACCTCAATCCCTATCCCACTTGGTTCGATGCCATCTTTATATATGTTATCGTTTAAAGCAAATAAATTAACTCAAATTCATCCTCAAAGTTTAAGTCCATCGATCCATTGGTTGATTCTGACAGATAATCACATTGAATCTCTTCCTCCAACTATAGGACAATTATCATTCCTTAGGAAGTTTCTTTTTGCGGGTAATAAAATTACATCACTTCCTACTGAAATGGAAAATTGTAAAGAGTTGGAATTAATTCGTTTCCCAGTGAATAAGTTGTCTGTTCTCCCTGATTGGTTGTTTGAATTACCGAAGCTTTCATGGGCAGCTTACTCGAGCAATTTCTTCACTGTACAAGAACCTGCGACCTGTACCTCTGAGAAAGAAGTTGAAATTTCTTGGAATGACTTAGAAGTAGGTCGAAAGCTTGGTGAAGGAGCGAGTGGTGATATTTTCCATGGAATATGGAAGAAAGCAGATGGTAAACACTCTCAGCTAACCATCTGAGTTCGTACTTTATGCCACCTTTTCTTAGGATCTACAACTCCTGTCGCAGTGAAGCTATTTAAGGTATTAGTGAATTCTGATGGCTCTGCTGAGGATGAAATTATGGTAATTGTTTGTTCATTCGTAATTTCTTCGACATTACTCTAACACACTACACAATATCTCTCAGGTTACTCAGAAAATCGGAAACCATCCAAACTTTGTCGGTGTATATGGACGACTTGTCCATCATCCTCAGGATAAGATAGGACTTATTCTTCCTCTATTAAACACAGAAGATTATTTCGTTTTAGGCAAACCTCCTTCCTTTGACTCCATCACTCGAGACACCTACGACCCATCAACTACCTTCACCTTATCCTTTATATTAAACGTTGCTTTAAATACTGCAAAGGCATGCGAACATTTGCACTCTTTAGATATTGTTCATGGTGATATCTATGCTCATAACATACTCACAAAGCCTGACGGTTCTGCTATTCTCACCGACTTCGGTGCTGCCAGTTACTTGCCGGACAAATTTAATGCGGTTGAAAGAGAAAAGATTAAAAAGATTGAAATTCGCTCATATGGTTGTTTATTAGATGATTTATTAGTTCGTATTGATCATACTTCGATTGGGCATGAAGAGGTCAGATTCTCAGAGCTTCAAAAGTTGCGTGATGATTGTATGTCAACTGATATCGCTCATCGACCACCATTCACTGAGATTAGACAAAGACTCGAAAACATTCGATCGAAATAAGACCAAGAATAGGATATCAATAATAATTGTTGTTTTTGTTGTTTTCTTTTCTTTTTCCGATTATATTTATTATATCCTCGCATGACTCTCTCCTTCCCTATACGCGCTTCATACTTTATTTGAGTGATTGGACTTTCATAGAGCCTAATACTCTCGACCTAGATGTAAGAGGATTCTTATTGAACATTGTTTCAGAGAAAGTTGTGGCATTTCATTTATTTAAGACTTCAAAAACATTCAATCATCAAATAATTCTAACACAATCACCAACCTTATTAGGGCACACGACACGACAAAAAAGCACATATAACAATAAAATAGATGGAAGAAGAAGAGAAACAATAACACAAACACCACATAATTGAGCATTATCTCTCGAAACACTTTTATCAATAAATACAACATATCATTATCACTAAGATACTATGTTATGAACTTTCTGCTTTCTTTTGTGATTTTGTTTGAGTAAAAGGCTTAAAGAATCGTTTAAATTCAGTTAAATTAATCATTTCATCATCCGCTAATTCTGGTCCAATTAATTCCATGAAAAAGAATAAAGCATTTTCTGATAATCTCATTGATCGAATTCTTTCTTTAATAAAGGATACATCCACAAAACCAACATTATCAACATCATATGCTTCAAATAGAAAATCTAAATCATTGGATGATACTTTTGGGATATTATCAATTTCAACTTTCTTTGTTAATTCCATTTCAGCATATTGTATAATTAATTTTAATTGATCTCTTGTTGCTTTATTAAATACAACAGGTATTAATTCTCGTATTGATAAAAAACCATCATTATCTTTATCAATTTTCATGAAAATCATTCTTGCTTCTTGGACAGGTATTGATTCATTTAATGATGTAAATAAACGAATCCATTCATTAACATCTAAATCACCAGAAAAATTTTCATCAACTTTAGCAAAAATATCCATAAATTGATGAACTGATTCTAAACGATAATATGGTAATAGTTGACGTGTTGTAAGATTAAATCCTTTCTTTGGACTTTTTTCAACTTCTTTTGGAGCGATTATTTCATGATGTTCATCATCATGATCATCATCATGGTGATGATCATGTCCGAATTCTCCGGAAATGGATGATAATCCTCCCTCATGTCCTCCGGTATTCATATCATTAGCGAGTACGTTAATACCCACTTCTCTTCCTGCTTGGATATAAGCTTCGTCCACTGTTGGAACGCTTACAATACCATCAGGTCCTTTCTTTCCACTACGAGCTCTATATTCAGCTCGAATAGCAATACATAATTTATGTTCAATTTGTAGAACTTGAGCTTGGGAGATAATCTCACGCTTCTTCTTCTTGCCTCTCAAACCTCCTCTTTCTCCACCCCTTCCACCGTTAACACCAAATTTATTCTCATTCGTTGTATCCAAAGCTTGATTGAGTTTCTTCACCCACCGATCAATTGACTTGTTGTCCAATGGTCGAGCGTTGGCTGCTGCCTCTGGTGGAACAAGTGCTGCTGATTTCAGCAGTCTAATTCTCATACGATTTTCTTCTGTACGAGCTTTCCCAAAATCATCATCGTTATCATCATCTTCAATAGATTTATCTGCTTTTGGAAGAATTACTTCGTCATGTGAAGGTGGTTGAATAACATGTATCATTGAATGAATACTTCGCACATTCTGCTCAATACGAGTCATTGCCACAGCATTTCGAACTGTTGATTTAGTTACTTTTGATTTTTCATTGAGAACTTTCTCAGCATTTTTATACATATCCTACAGGAAATAAACTTTGAGAAAAAGAAAAGACGAAAACGTAGAATTTATACCTTTTGAGCTCCGAAAGAAATTTCTGTCTTTCTCACAGCCTCTAACTGCGGTAATTTAATAGTCGTGGACATTGTTGGATTGCGAATGAGTAATGTTGGTTGAGATCTCTCATATACTTCGACTCGATCGTTATTTGCAGCAATTTTTCTCAAAATGCGATGCCCTTCAGCATCAATCAGACCTTCTCGTAACATTGACGCGATGGAAGCGTCTGAAAAAGCAGGTGGTATAGGTTGTTCAGGGACAGCGGATGTAGTCTGCATAACAGAATTCCCAAAAATATCTTTTTCACCGGGAACAAACCAAAGCGAAGGAAGACCAAAGCATGACATACAAACACTCGAATCATTCTTAAATACCATGTTTCCTTTCAGAGATTCAACTTTCAGCTGACGGTCTTTATCCTTTTGCTCTTTTGACATTGGTCTTAACGTTCCACTCATCGTTCTGGATCCGGTTAGAGGACTAGGCAATGAAGAAGATGTGACAAAAGAGCCTGGGGACGTTAAGCCACCATCAGTTGTAATACTTGATGTTAACAGCGAATTAGTGTTGAGAGTGTTACCGGCATTAGGATTAGGAACTTTACCACTTGCATTGTTCTGTGAGTCAGTAACACCGAACAAGGATAATTTAATTAACTCTTTCTCTTCTTTGGTTGGCAATCGTGACGGAGGGACATCAACTGTCATTGCAGGCGGTTCATTCAAACTTGACAGAACGCCTTTTCGAAACTGCTCTTGCTCCCAATCAGGATTTCCAGGTCCTCCGTTTCCAATTTCTGTAGTATCTCGAAAACCTTTAAATCCCAATGGAACTGTAAAATGTCGACGATCTTGTGAGAAGTTACGCTCCATCATTTTCTCTTGTCTTGTTTGTTTAAGTGCTTTCACCAGCGTATTTGCAACATCAATATGATGCTTTGAAATTGGAATTTGTTCTAAAATAAATTTCCACTGCGATCCCGGCTCTTTACATCGAGAAGAGTTTTTCATATGCTCTGTTAAATTTGGTAAAGACATTTCACCTAAAAGTTCATTATCAAGATTCCAAACACGATGAAATCCATCGTGAGAGACCGTGACAAAGCATCCGTGAGCATGTAACGGAACTGCAGCAGGAATCATGTCCTCGTGAGCAAACCACGATTTAATATTTCCAATAACTGCATTCATGGACTGTTGAGTTAACTTTTTATTCTTCATCATGGCTGTCGCTTGTTGAGGAACGAAGGCTAGAGGAAACATTTCTTTGCTTGTTTGTTCCACCCAGGTGATTTTAGCTTTTGTACCAGGAGAACGAGGAATCTGCATAGATAGTTGTCGATTCTTATGAACAGGACTCACTCGGGTTTGTACAGGCCCGGTGGGTGCGGCAGAGGTACTTTTATCATCTTCATTACTTTGATTATACAAATCGATAGCTGTTAGAAACGCTTGACTTAAACTATCCGAACCTGTTGTACTGCTGTCAATAGAAGGTCGTCGACCGTGCGATGGAGAAAGGGGAGGTGACATGGATCCATCGCTCTGGTTCTCTTTCAAATTCATTTCACTCATGCTTCTGGTCAGCTGTTCCATTCTCTTTCTTGCTCTCGCTCCTTTGGGGACATATTTAAAATGTGCTCGATGTTTTTCTTCACTGCGGTATCGCACGGAGTCGGTTTCCCAGACAATAACTTTACCATCATCTGTTACGCCGATGAGTTGATGACCAGTACCGGCAACTGAATTGTCGTTAATAGCTATAGAAGTTTTCATTTGCGAGTAATTGACGCATCGCAAATCTGGAGTTTTCAATTTAATCAAATCGGTCAAATAAAATGGTGCTTCGTGAACGAGCTCGAAAGTTTTGACACCTTTCAGATCGTGAGTATCTAAGGTATAAATATTCACCTTCTTAGTCAAACCAACCACAAGAGTCAAAAGATTATCCCGCAAAACTCCATGTGTACTCGATCCACCACCATTTGCGTGGTGGTGCAAATGATGATGAGACAGATGATTATCTTGATTTTCGGTGGCTGTTTTTTTCGCCTGTGCTTCTAAATCAGCTTTATCGCGAGAAGCTCCAAGAATTTCAATTCCGGTCACAATTTCATCTTCATGAACAATCAAAAGTTTCTTGAAGGCTGAATCATTAACTAATCCCCAGGCATTTCCTGCAGCCGCAATGACAATGACATGTAGCGAGGGAGCGTTTTTCATGATCGTAATTCCGATATTCTCGCCAAAGACGGAATCTACAGAATTCTGTAGATGGAGTTGGCCACCATTTTCTTCGAACATCCTTAGGTTTCCATCCATGGAGCAAGTAAAAATTGAGTTCTTTGCATCTTTTCGTTGACAGATAGCAGTGATCTCTTTGGTGTGATACTGGCAATGATCAATAATCGCACCATTCATTGAGTTTACTAAAAGCAGTTCTCCTTTCGCAGTTCCAACGAATAGACGTTTCCCATGCTCACCATCAGTGCACAGAGCAAATATATCCGACGTTGCTACAGCTTCAAAAACATTCGTAAATTCTCCAGTTCCGAGATCGTAAGTCAACATCGATTTACCTACTGCCGTTACTAAAGCAGAGGATGATTCATTCAATAATAAGGCAGTTGGTGGCACAAACTCTTTCGTATTCTTCTCTGGCAAAAAGTGTAAAAGCTTGGTACTACAAGCGATGAGATCGGAGTAATAGCTGGTTGAACTGCGTGGATTGTACGGGAGAGCTAAGAATCGGAAATGATTTAATGGAGTCTCAGGATTTTGCATTTCAAAAATTTGAATCGTGGGAACATGAACAGGATCAGAACCTCTTTCTCTTACGAAGATGTTCCAAACTCGGAACTCTCCTGCCTCATCCACTGTGAGAGCACGAAATTCTTTCTCAGAGGGAGCCTTCTCGCACATTAATTTCGCTGCAACGATAGGGTGGCGATGTCCTTTCAAAATGGCAACACAATCTTTTGTAACCAAGTCCCACGTCCTTGCATCACATTCAAATGCAGCAGATAGAAGGGTATTTTCGTATTGAGATAAGCATCTTACACCTCTTTTATGACCAATTAACACCCCTTTCACTCGACGTGACGTTGCACTCCACAAAACAATTCTCCGATCCATAGATGAAGTAATAAAGACATCTAAATGATCCACAGAGATAAAGTCTGTAATAATATCGCTATGTCGTGAAATTTGAAACAAAATCTGAGCTGTATCTATATTCCATCCATAAATTACACGATCTGACGCCGTAGAGCAGAGAAGATCATGTTTTTGACTCCAACACAGCTTTAAATGTAATAATGTATGATAAAATCTATTATATTGCAAGTAATTCACTCGCATTCCTTCAATACTTCCCAATTCTTTACATATCGTAATACTATGATCAGAAGAAGAGAAGCAATACATATCACGACCCGGTAGGTAAATAATATCATAAATCATACTACGAGGTTGATGAGATGATTTTGTAGCTTTTGTAATCGATTCATTGGAGCTTTCTTTTGGTTTAGTCAAGGCAGAAGCGCCACCAACAACTTGTAATTTTGTTGGATAAATTTGTGCATGTAATCTAAACTTTTCATCTAATACTAAAACATTATCAGAATCTTCAGAAATAATTAATAATTTCCGTACTTCTGAAACATATCGCATTACCGAAACTAATCGATATGCTGAAAGTATATGATCACGTTGAAGGATTTCTTCACCGTATTCGATAACATATTGATCTAAAGAGTACGAATTTCCATCATCCGTTAAACCTTTACGATTTTGCATTGCTGATAAACCAGCTTGAATACAAAAAGATGTAAATTCGTCCCATGAAGTCGAACCATCACCATTAAAATCAATTTGATGAAACATTTCTTGTAACATTGCAACAGTATATGGCGCTTCATCATTTTCAACAATTTTAGGATGTGTTTCATATAATTGTTTAAATAAAACTTCAGTAAATTGTCCAATAGGTAAACCCTCTTCACTTTTTTGAAATTTTTTCTTTAATTTTGGTAAAGAGTGGGAAGATAACGCAGCACATAAATCTCTAATTGATGAAAATAGTCTTGGACGAAATTTTTCTAATGCTGGTACTGATGATATTGCTAATTGCGTACATTGATCAACTTTATCCTTTGTTGATGAAACATAAACTGGTTCAATAAAACATTTTGTTGTCCAAATTGGTTTTTCCTTACCATAATCCCAACCAGATTTATAGATTGCACAGAGGATGATTCCTTTGTAATTTTTTCTTGTGCGACCATGCATTAGATACAATGGGCCAGTATTTCCGCCTTCATCACCTTCCTTTGGTAAAAGATCACCATAACTTCTCTCAGGTTGAACACGAGAGCTTTGGATACTCACGGATTGTAAATGATGAAAATTACGTGGACCACCATCTAAAAATAACATAACTGCTGTTGTGGTTTGCTTTACTAATCTGAAATCAAATTTTATTGAAGATTTATTCTTGTTTCGATTCATGGGATCTGTAGCATCACTTCCCTCCTTGGAGAGGGTGCAACTTGCATCCTTGGATATTCGATTTGAAGGATCAATTCTCTCTACAAATCTTGCCTATCAATGGGTGTGAGAAGCTTAAACTGAGAGACTTGAAAGATAACTTACTCGTTCATCATAAACTAAAACGTTTAAATCCAGATCACAAGCGATTCCAGCCTGCTTACTCGTCCAAGAGACGAAAACATTAATTCCATCAATATCAGGGGAAAAGGTAAAAGTTTTATTAGTTTCTATCAAGGGAACTTCTACAGAAGCTTGTTCCATCATGATCAGAAAAAATACTGAATAATTATGTAACCGACTTAGCGAGTGCACGGAAACCGTTTCCGATTAAGCAAGGCGTGAATTCACGAAATTCACTCCTTTACCGAGAGTATTGCTTCTGCTTTTATTTACAACTCTTACAATCAGACCACAGTTCTACATTATGTGAAACTAACTAATACATTAATGTTTTAATCGATCTCAATAACATCATTGGTCCTTTCAACATCACTGTCTTCAACAGCTACCATTCGCTCATCCGCACTTTTCGAAAAAGAATCAAACTTGCTATGCGAGACTGTACCGTTAAGTCTGGGCTTCGATGACGAACCAGAAAATTTCTCTCCATAACTGTTGTTGTGGAGGGCATCTGATGTCGTGTTCGTTGAAGAGGATGTATAGAGTTCATTGTTCGCCAATCGCCGTTGAAGCTCTTTATAAGCCTCTAAATTTGCATACGGTAACTTCGTTTTCGGATCTCGATATTTTGCAGGCAGACCAGTAATGACACAAGTCTAAGAGACGTTTAGTTACTACTCCACTCCTTTATTTATCACTAACCCTTACCTTTTGTGGGACTTTGGGCTCTGGCAGATTGCCTTTGACGAATTCAGGAAGCACATCATGACTTGAGAATGTGATCAAGTTGCCGTGTATACGAGATGAGTGATATCGAACAAAATCTTTAAGAGGTGGTTTCTTTTTTCGAGACGATTGAAGTAGTTCTGCTTCTGCTGCTTCTGCATGGAGGGTGTTATGCTTCTTCCTTAATAGCCAGCGATGGTTTAACTCCTAAACAGTCGGTTTAACTCGTGACAACAATCAGATTGAAGAATGAAATAGTTTACCTCCGTCTCTAAAGCTTCTTTGAGTAGGAAGTTTTGTTCGAAGGTAATTTTAGGTTTTGGTTCTCGTTTTATTTTGACTTTTGTTTCCGATTCTGACTTCTGCTTCGCTATGTTCTCAGCGGTCTTCACCTTCGTCGATTCACGAACCATTCTCGGTTCTGGTGGTGGAGCATTTGGATCTATAACAACTCTTTCTCTCCTCACTTTCGGTTTCAATTGCTTGACCGACGGAATCTCCCCATTTTCCCCAACTTCTTCTAAATCCATAGCATCTGTCTCTTCGTCTCCCTTCTTTGCCTGCTTCTTCTTTTTCTTCTCTTTAGGATCTTTGTAGGCACTTCTCTGAGGAAATAACAAGGGACGTAAGAGATGTAGCTTGATTCCCTTCGGGGCTAACCTTTGGGCGATCATCGTCATTTCCTTCTGAGGCATCGTCTTCATCATCGTCATCATCTTCTGACTCATTGAAGTCTGAATCAAAGACGTCCGGCTTTTCTGACTCTTCAGAGTACGACTCGTTCTCACTATCATCCCCATCTTGCCAGAGTTCGTTATTGTAGAAAGCTTCATCTTCTTCTGCAGCCTTCCCCACTAAGGCTGACATTCGCTGGCCTCTTGTGGCACGCTTTTCTCGAAGCATATCGTGTGCCATTTCTCCTGTTTCTTAACTGTAAGAATGAAATAGACTATGACAATCTCGAACAATTTGCAATCCAAAGAAATATTGTGCACCAGATTCAAATCTTATCAAATTGATGACCCAGTAATGTGCTTTTTTCTTTTTTTGACCTACACGACACACACTTCCCTTGATGTTACACTCAAAATTCGCTTAGCAAACGGCATATATAGATTATATTTAGTTTGAAAAAACCAAGGGTCTAGTTTTATCGGTGAAGGTTGAATTCCTGATGATAATTTCCTCTCTCAAAAGAAGCATTAATCAATTCTCGAAAGAGAGGACAAACTATCATCACAATCGTAATTGAGACTGCTATTGACGCCCAGGCATCACATAGACTGGTATTGAGATTAAACAAAGATGATAGTGTAGCGGCCGCGAGAACTGATATGGTGCGCATTAAATCACCACTAACATGAGTTAGAGTGGAGAGCATGTTGAGGTTGGTATGATAGAGAAGAGATTGATCCTCTTCAACAATTTCTTGATCAATGTAATAGATTTTATTAGGTGATTGTAAAATTTCTTTTCCTTGACAGTAGAATAGTAAAGCTGAACAAAGGTCGATTACTAAATTTATAGTGGATAAAGTCCATAGGATTGTTAGGTCAACACTATAATCTGTACCGCCTTCTAAAATTATTCTAACTGCACTAATTGTAATCCATAAAGTCACTCCCAGTAAGCATGTTGCAGAAAAAGCTGGAATGTATATCTCGAGGAGATTTTTTCGAGAATTTAATTCACTACTATTTTTTGATTTTGTACTTTCTGCGAAGAGATTCGAGCAGCACTACAAAAAAGATGTACACTCAAGTCCAGCACCTAGATATATAAAGGTATTAGAACTTACCGTGCCGACGTCTACTAAAGTTGCAAATGCATCCCCTAACAAGGCCAAGGAATTGCTCTCCAGAGCAGCAATCATTTCTGCAATCATAAAGCACCCAAATAAAAACCCTGTTAGCATTAGCACCTTAACGTTGCTGATACGGTGCCGTGAAATGTCTTTAGGACCGCTTAGTTCTTCCAAATGGAGTTTTTCCTGTGTATCAAATATATGAATTTTTTCTTCTTTCTCACTAATCATCATATATGCCTGTCAATTCTCATTTTGTCTGTTTCTATTTTGACTCAGTTCTTTTTTTATGGTCTCCCAACAAGTGTTGATTAAGGCAAAAATGTTAGTTTGACTGGATTCTGTAAGAGATATATTCTTATTTACATCGAAAAGATTGATTTCTTCCTATTCTTCACTTTTTTATTGAGCGCATTATGACTAACTTATTCTTTCTCTTATTATTTAAAAAACAGGAAAATTAACGTAAAAGAAAAGAAAATCCCTTTAAGTAAATATGAAATCAAAGTGACTGCAATGAATGAATGACCTATGACCAATCTCAAGGTGCCAAAAGAACGAGCAAAGGAAACAAATAAACACAATTAATCAAAATTCTTATCTACTCTGCTACATCTAAGAAATAATTCATTAAATTCGTTTTAACTTTGCCTTTCTTACCAGCAAAATGAACAAGGAAATCACCTTGAACATAATGTGATACTTCACGATCACCTTTCCAATAATATGGATACATGATATATGAATTCATTGAACATTGTGGTAAAATAAGAAAATGATTTCTTAATTCTTTATAATCACCACGATATACTTGTAAATGCCTTTGCTGCCATACTTTTGTTTGTAATAAAAAATGAAAAGATCTTTGTTCATATTCAAAAGGATAAGGTATCCCTACGGGTGATAACCGTGGGATTAATTGCGTTTGATTCCATGCTGTTTGTAAAAACCAATGTGTAAAAGGTGTATTCTTAGCAATCCAGACACCTGTATTCACACCACTCCAATCCTCTGTCATAATAAAATCTTTCCTAGTATCTAATTCAATATAATCATTAATATAATCACGATCAAAATTCATAATAATTACATCCATATCAATATAGATTAAATAATCATATTTATACAAATAATGATCCATTGCTTTTAATTTACTCCATGCTGGTGGACGACTATGGTCAAGTTGATCATTACCATTAATTAATTCAAATCCATATAAATTACAATATTTTTCACGATTTTTAATCACACGTTGCATTAATTCTTTGTTCCAATTCCCATCAGCATTATCATAAATCATTAAAAATGCTATTTTCTTATTTTTTGATGGTAAGGATAGGGATTTTGTTTTAGGAATGGCTGGGAGAGAACAAGTTTTTCTAGCCACAGGTTGTATCATATTTCCAAGATCCATTACTTGCCATACATATGTCTCTGCATACAATATCTGAAATAAACTATAAAGAAGGTAGAGAGCGAATAGAAATCCAATGATTATTGGTCCTAATTGAATCAACCTATCCTTCCAACTTCCTTGATTTTCTCGTGAACAATGATTTTCGTATAATCGCCAATAATAAGCACTATTGAAGAATCTTCTCATTGCAAACATTTGATCAATAATTCGGGAAATATTGCGATGAATGAAAGCTCTTTACCGGTGAAAGTTTCACTTATCGGCAAATACCGATAGGTATGCCGGTATACGGAGCGTTTCACTGTCTCATTTTTTTTTCATTGTCCTTTTTAAAAATTTATCAAGGTTAGAATGACAACTATGAAGTTAGGTGATCCCTCTTATTGGGAAATTCGCTATCGTGAAGAAGTTCGTGATATGGGAAGTTTTGAATTATTTGATTGGTATTGTTCCTTTCATGATCTTTATAAAGAGATTAACACCATCTTTGATACCTCTCTTATTCATAAAGTCCTCGTAATAGGCGTCGGTAGAAGTGATATAATTGATTGCTTGTATCAAAGAGGGTATCGAGACATTACTGCAATTGATATCTCTGAAACAATAATCGTTGAAATGCAAAGGAGGTATTCTTCTTATGCTGGAGTTGAATTCTTCGTCATGGATATTCGGCAATTGAATAAATTTGCTGATGGAATCTTTACTTTAGTCTTCGATAAAGCATGTATTGATTCCTTGTTTTGTGGCACAGATTATCTTGATTCTACGGCTTCTGCATTTAAAGAAATTTATCGAGTTCTGAAAAATGATGGAATCTTCTTCACTGTTACTCATGCACCACCTTTAGCAAGAGTCCCTTATTTCCGACAATTAGGTTGGGCAATTGAATCTTACAAATTATCACCTGATGTTGGAGAAGGTTTAACTTTATTCACTCTCACACGAACAACTAATGAATTACTCTTGCAAAAGAAGATCAAAGGAGCAGAGGCTGTCATAAGATCACGAGCCACAAAGGTCGAATCACAGTTAAACTCAAGTATGAATAAATCTTCAACAACTAAAGGTAAAGGTAACGCAGGGAAGTTGACTGTTACAGCTTCAGCTCACATACTTGAAGAGATGGTTGCTGAAAGTGCTGAAATGGATAGTTAGAAAATGCTCATTCGTGTACTGTCCATATTGTAAATACGATAATGTTGATATTGTAAAATTGATAAATAATGTAGATGATAATTTGAATTTCCATTAAGCTTATCGAGATTATTT
>VFQN01002037.1_pt1 | contig 32286 bp, 53 predicted proteins | sample 3512371 | NCBI WGS metagenome assembly VFQN01 (sample SAMN10412370, study PRJNA504923) | tailings metagenome | isolation source: Replicate 2 from Balatoc abandoned mine | place: Philippines: Itogon, Benguet | collected 2017-08-28 | reverse complement strand
GCCCACAAGTGCTTGCCAAGCACCGAATTCCTAGCCCCTGTAACCTTCTCACGAAAAAAAAACCCATGCAGCTCGCTGTTGCCCTCTGGGCACGCGGTACATGCACGCCGGCACTCAATGCCGTACGAGATGCTGGATGCGGCACACGCTCAAGCACGCAATGCCGGCAGTCAAACGCATGACCTCCGTCATCGTGAAAGCCTTTTCGACGAACCCCACCACGACTGACACGCCTGAGGGTGCTCCATGAATGCGTCTTGGTCCGAGCGGTATGCACACAAGGCCTCTGTGCGTTGTTGCCTTACAACCACACAATCGGCATCACTACCCGACCCCTCCCTCAAGCGGTCACAGCCGGTACCCATGCAGCGCACGATGACCCCTCCACGAGACCATGCACGTCACTCCCAAAACAACTCCCCTTCTGCCTATCCACCCGTGTACCCACCCCCTCCTCAGTTCTAACCTTACCCACACCCCCAAGTCCACCGCCCCTGGTGCTGCCGTGCCCCTAGTCCCCCTGCCCCACACATTCCCCGCGTTCTCAGAGTCCCGCGCCCGGCCCCGGCTACCTCCACAGCACCTCCGACAGGCTGAGCGGCTTCAATGCCGAGGACGGCTGGCGGCAGGGCAGCAGATTGCCAACTGCATCCGACGGCAACGGGCCCAGGCCCCCCGCCGACCCCCACAGCGGCCGCACAGCCCACCCGCAGCCCCACCTCCTGTAGATGACCACTTGCAGTGTACAGACGGGGCCGGGAAGTTGTGCCGCTGCTGCTGCTGTAGTCCTGACTGCACACGTGCTTCCATGCTGTCCGTCCGTTGCACCGGAGCGCCGGCCACTCCACTCCCACTCGGTACCGCATGCTGCAGGTCACCTTGTTGCTGCACGGGGGCCGTGCCGCCTTCCACCGGCTCCACCAGCGCCGCCGCCACACTACCCGCCAGGGAGGGCCGCGGCGGCGCCGGCGAGCCCCTCCCAGGACACGGCAAGGCGCCTCCTCCATCAGCCCGGCACTTTTCCCCACGCACGTCTGGGCTGGGGCACCTCCCGCCCCTGGCCCCGGCTCCTAGCCCTTCTGTCCTGGCCCCTCCGCCGACGCTTCCCAACAGGTGCACAATATCTTAGCTAGGTCCCATCGCGCGGCGTTCAAGTGCGCCCATGCCTGGCGGCACGTTGCACCGCACACATGTGCTTGCCGGAAACCCAGTTCCATGTACGTCAACAGTGAGTTCCGATTTGGGCCGAACCAACCGCCGTATGCTCCACATTAGCGCGCCTTGCTGGCGCCGGTGCCTTTCGTTGGCCCCACGGTCTGTACGCTTTCCTGCTCCTGCTGCTGCTGCCGCTGCTCCACAGCCCGGCTGTTGACATAGCTGCGCATCAGTGTAAAACCGTGCAAAAGTACGGGGGATGAGCTTTAACTCCAAACTCATGCATTTTGGCAAACGAGTGGCACCACCGGCATGAGGATAAGGGCGAAGGGCTAGAGTGCTGGATTATCTAGTACCCGCAGCAGGGCAGCAGGGTTGGGTGCTTACACAAGATCCTGTCCCTTAGCCTATCACCAGGCAACGAAGATGTACAGCGTGCAAAAGCTCTTGGTACGCATTCCGAACGCCTGCCGCCTGGATACAGCCGGACAGGCACAGACCGGCACGAAGACGTCCAGAGGCCCGCTCAGCCGCCCGCTCGCGCCCCCACCTCACCCGCCGGGGTGCACAGCGAGTACCAAGTCATGCTCTTTGTTCGGTGGGTCGCCACTGCAATTGCTCTCCCCAGGCCCACCCGGGTGCCACAACCGCCCCGCCCCACCTGCCCGGTGGCGAGGCACTCTGAGTACAGCAAGGAAGTTGCCCCATGGCTGACAGCCGCACCTGAGGAAGGTGTTCCACAGCAGCCCCGCCGCGTTGACGTACAGCACGCGGCCCGAGGCGGGGACCAGCATGAAGTTGAACATGTTGGCAGCCGGCCAGAACACCGAGCCTGCAACGCAAGCGCATGCGAGGGCAACGGGAGGGGCTGTCATAGTGGGTTGCTGCGGGCCAGAACACCGAGCCTGCGAACAGCGCATGGGGCGAGGACGCGGGGAAACGGGGAGGTGCCGTCAGCACACGTGGCTTCAGCGTGTTGGAGGCCGGCAAGGACACCACGCCGGGATTGGTATGCACCAGGGGTATCAGGTGGGAGGCACAGGTGGGAGGGTACTGTATTCGGAAACGGCTGCTGGTATCTTACCGGCCGTAAAGCGGAGCCTGGGCTAGAAGTTATCAGGAGTTGCGGCGGCAGGTCTGTACGCCGTTGTGCGCGCGAGTGGTAGCGCTGCTGGTGATGTGTGCACTAATCGTTCGACGTGAACAGCAAGTTGTGCGCGTTGGTTCTCCGCGCATCCGGTAGCCCCCGACCCTCCCGTGCCCTGTCATGCTTTCCAGCAGGCGGGTCCGTGGGCGCCTTGCCCTCATGCTGCAGTGACACTCCCCCGAAGCGGTCTGGTCTCCCCACCACACTGCACCCCTGCGCCCCACGCACCTGCCATGCAGTCCAGCATGCGAGGCAGTGGGCGCCTTGTGCTCTACCACCTGTGCCAAGGTCCCGCACATGTTTGGCTCCCGCTCCCCACCGGTTTGCACCCCTGCGCCCCACCGTTTCCTTTTCGTATCTGAAGCAATCTACAAAGCACGCACCTGCCATGACGGTCTGCAGGTAGCTGTTGCGCATCTTGTCCACCACCGCGTTGACGTCCCCGCGCGTTTCTAGAAGCGTCATGTAGGTGAAGAACGCAGCCACGTCTGTATGGAGAGGGTCAAGGCGACAGGCAAAAGGGTGGATGTATTGGTCGGGAAGTAGAGTGCCTGGTTGCCCGGTGCGGCAAACCGTTGACTAGCAGCCTCGTGTACGTGAAGAACGCTGCGACGTCTTTGCGGGCATGCAGGCAAGAGGGTGGATGGGGGGCCGTGCAATGGCGACAGAACCACAGGAAATGGGGTGGCAGCGGTGTACGCAAGGTGAGGTGTTCTGTTCCCAGGATGCGTCCAGGGTGGACGTACAGCACTACCAAAGGGGTAGAGAGATCCTAGGCTGTGCAACGCATGCAGGCAACGTTTTTGGGACAGGGGCCACGTACATGTTGGGAACATGGTGACTTGGCCGAACGCTGTCTTCTTGGCGGCCTGCGTCGTTGTTGGGCGATGGGGAGGTGTGAAGTAGGCGTATGTGAAAAATGACTACTAGTGCACGGACAGCAGGAGACCTGCTATGGGTCGTCCAAGTCAGGGGACGTGAGGGGCATTGCACCATCTGGCACGAGAGATACCGGTAGGTGCAGGAACGGGGTGTTTGTACGGCACGCCTTGACCACTGCAATTTCCTAGCAGAACCCACCGTAATAAGGTCCTTGGCTGGCCCAAATCTCCGGTCAATCATCCCAAAGCCCCACAGGAAGTATGGTCCATGGAGGGTGAGGCCGATCTGGGGGAGGGGGGACGGGCAGGCGGGGCACACGTGCAGCGTGTACGGGATCAGCGCTTGTGTTGGAAGGCCGGCCGGAGGCGCTCCGCAGCTTCCTCTTTATCACTTACGAGGCCAAACCTAGCCGTGCGCTCCCAGTCGTGCTGTCCCCCCCTGAAAGGCGAGCCAGTCCACACAAGAGGGTCAGGAAGTCATGTGCTTGCTGCGCAGGCCCGTGTCGTCCACCGCGCGGCACCCTACTTATGTCTCCGCTGTATTGCTTGGCAGGCTACATCGCCTAGAGCCATGACTGTACATGATGTCAAGCCCGCACGAAGGGCAGGTCGCACTTGGGTGAAGCGTGCGTTCAGCATGATTGCGAGGTAGGTGCAGCTCTAGAGGGGGCACACGACTCAGTAACTTGATTTTTTGTTATTGCTCTTCTTGGTACAGCGTGACATAGGACTTGGGTGTTGCGCGAGGTCGCGAGGCGGTTGTTTCCATTCAGTTTTGTCATGCGGTGGTGCTCCCAGTCTTCCTCGACCGGACAGTCTTCAATACCCAAGGTACATTATATGAAAGCACGGGCCAGTAGAAATGAACATGCAGGCGCATGTTGTGCTGTCGTCAACCTTCAAATTCTCAACCGCAGCAAAGAAGACCGCCAGCTGTGCCCTACCTGTCTGGGCGAAATATACAAAATGTTAACGTAGCAAGGCACCAAGAGTATCATTTAGAAAGGCTGGTAGGCTTTCCCGCTTGGGCGCGCAGCATGGACCCGCGTTGACGCGAGGGCGAAGGTGGTTGTCAATATGGCGTCACGCCATGATGCGGTCCTCGATCGGGTGCTCAGCCGCATAGCGGCTGCGTCGCAGCGGGGTGTCAGCCCGGGCAGGTGCGCGAGAGGCACCCAGTCGCATAGTCCGCACTTGACCGGCTGTCAGTGCCCGTCAAGGGGTTGGGCATGAACCAAAATGGGTTGCCCTGGCCCTGTCACCACAACTTCAGGTCCTCCGACGCATTGCCCCAAAGAGACTCAGCAGGCGGGGTGAGGACCGGGGCAGCACACGGGTTGACCAGCTCTATCCTGGACAAGCGGCGGCAGGCCAAGCCAGGGAGGCCCTCAACCCCGCAGGGTTCCCGTGAGTGAAGGGGTGGGGTAAGGGCCGAGTCCTGCGTCCCTTCGGTATACTCAATTCATATGTAAGCTAAGCTTGGCCCCAACTGCGGCACACTATCTGCCACCACAAGCTATGCAATCTGCAGCGCTCCATGGGCTTGCTAGCCTGACACCGATCGCACATCATGATCATCACAGCCTGGCACTAATTGCACACCATGGCTGCCGTGCCTTGACCACTCTGCGTGTTCCCCTCAGGGAGCGACCGCACTCCAAACTCAGCTGCCTGCCGTGACTCATCGTTGGCGGGCACAGCGGTGAGTGGGCCGGACCACAACTGGCACAGCCTGGAGTGATCAGGACTTCACTGTCCATGCCTGCACACCTGGGCTACGTTGCGGGGGCTGTCATGTGACCAGGCTCCTTGACTGCAGGTCCAGTCCCTCCTGCTTCCGCCTGGGCTCCTGCTGAAGGCCTCGCACTCCCTCGAGCTGCAGCGCGCTCCCGCCAGCTCCAACCAGCCGCGCCAGCAGCAACAGCAGCAGCAGCGCCATGCCCCGCCCCAGCCCGCCGTTGCCACCCCAGCAAGCGCAGCGGGGCAAACAAGCTCTGCAAGGCCCGCGCCCCTGGCAACGCCCCAGGAGGTGCCCCTGTTCCTGAAGCAACGCAACAGCAGCCCCCGAGCGGGCCCGTCGTCCCCCTCAGCGCGCACACGTGCCAGCCCCCGCAGCTCGCCCCGGGCGTCACCCCGGGGCGCCAGGGCCGCCACGGTGCCATTGGCTTACGGTGGGTACCTCCAGTATTATCACTCTGGACGTACTTACTGCGGCTGTTACACAGCACATTGCTGCAGCTGCTTCTGCCACTGCGTTATCCTAAGGAGACCCATGACAAGCTACTTGGGAAATGCTGCTCTGCCATCCACTCACGGTCCTTGTGTATTAACTGTCCCGTCATGCAGGCGGCGGAAACACCTCGTCCACCGCCTCAATGCCCGGCAGCGCGGCGACCATCACCCGCACCGCAGCTCTGCGCGCGCTGAAGCAGCAGCGCTCCGCCACACCCGAGCGGCGCGACAGCGACCAGCCGCCGCTGCAGCCGCAGCCACCGCAGCAGCCCATGCCCGCTGCACCTCAGCGGACCGTGTCGGACGGGAGCGCTCACATGGCCCGGCACACAGCGCCCGATGGCGGACACACTGTTAGGACGGCAGAAGGAGGGGGGAAGGAAGCAAGTGCAGCCGCTGGGCAGGTGGTTCTAGGCCAAGGCGGGGTAGGGGTAGAGGCAGTTGGGCAAACGGGGGAAGGGGCTTCTAGGGAGCAGCACAGGAAGTCGGAGCAATGCTGGCAGCGGCACCAGCAAGAGGAGAGGACTCAGGACGATATGTCGTCCGGGGCCAGCGCCTCTGTTCATGCAGCTGTAAAGTCGCCGTCACCTGCGCCCCGGCCATCGCCTGTGCACCCAGCGATGTCGTTACCACGGTCTCCACCCCCGGCAGCGGCGCCGCAACGTCCTGAGCCCCAGACGGACACCGCCCCTTGCACACATCCGCTTGTAACCCTGGACCGGTCAGACAGCTTTTCAGACAGCAAGGAGGAAGCAGCAGGTGTTGACGCCGCCCGCCAGCAGCCCACCAGCAGTGGCACCTCGCCACCGTCTGGGAGCAACAGCCAAGCTCCCCAACAGCGCGAAAACGTGCTGCCGAAAAGCACGTCCCAGCTCGCTGCGAGCGGTGGGGAGGCTGACTCGGCAGTGCAGCCGAACGCACGCGGGGCGCCCGTCGAGGGCCAGGGGTTCATTGCACAGCCCGCTTCCACCCCAGCAACGGAGGCGTCGTACTTGCAAGGGCCCTTGCACGCATCTCTATTGGCAGCGTACACCAGAGGTGCCGGCGTCCCACAAGCACCTGCTACCGCCGTTGTTTCCCCACCCCGTGGACTCGGGTCGGTCCCTGCTAGGGCTGGGACGTCGCAGCCTGCGCTGGTGGCGGGGCAGCGCCAGCGCGCTGGGCCCCAGCAACAGCGGCAGCGCTCGCCGCAGCCGCGCTCCCGCACGCCGTCTCAAGGCGGCAGGGCAGCTGCAGGGCGGTCAGCCGGCGGGGCTGGGCTGTCGCTGCCTGCTGCCCTCAGGCCCGCATCCCCTCCTCCAGCTGCTCCTGCCGCAGTCCTGGCGCACGGACCCATGGGTCAGGGCCCTGGGGGTGCCGCGGCTGGGGCCCAGCCACACGCCCACACGCCTGGCTGGATGGAAGATGTGCTGATGGTGGCGAAGGCTCGTGCCCAGCGCCTGGAGGAGCAGGTGGGTTGGAGGAAGGGTGCAGCTCCTCTGACGGTCGCTGCTCTGACGCACACGCATACTCGGACATGGACCGAGGACGGAAACATGCCAGTGCTCTTTGCATGGAAAACTGCAAGCCGCATGGCAAGCCAATGTGGTCATGCTGTCGCTTTCGCAGGTCCGCGGTCTGTCGCAGCAGCTGGAGGCCTCCCTTGCTGCGCGTGAGGAGCTGCAGTTCCGGCTGGACGAGCTGGCCAGCCAGCAAGCCACAGAGCGCCAGCAGCAGCAGCAGGCGCAGGGCCAGGGGCAGGAGCAGGGCCAGCAGCAGCAGGCGCGACAGCACGACCCGGCCGAGCAGGGCAGGCACGAGGAGGTGGGTGGCCGGTTTGCTGAGGCAATGTCGCTTTGCTGAACTGTATGTAACCAGTCAAAGGTGTTGCCTTGTGCACACAGCATCTTTGCGCACGCTCCTGACCTAGGCGACATGTCCACCCCCGGCCCCGGGCCTGCAGCTGCTCAAGCGCGTGGCCTCCCTGGAAGGCCAGCTGGCGCGTGCGCGTGGCGCCAATGAGGCCCTGGCGTCGCAGAACCGCGCATTGTACGGCACGTTAGACGAGACTCTGGCGGCGGCAGAGCACGTGAGCAGGGGGAGGGGGCGGCGGGCCGGGTCGATACTTCAGTTGCCGGCGACGCCGCTGCGCCGGTGGATGAAGAACAGCATTACATGGTGTGAAAACAAAGGACAGGGGTTCCACCACGCGCGTTTGCACATGCCCTAGTGTTTGAGCTGTTGACGGTTGGGTTTCGCACTTCCCGGCAGGCTGCGATGGAGCTCCGGCAGCTGCGGGCGGCGCACGGCAAACTCCAGGTACGTGGGGTATCGATACGTCAAGAGGATACCGCGTGTGCTCCCTTGCATGCTTCTTTGGCGGACCTATACAATCAGTTACAATTTGATGCACAGCACGCGGTTTGGCACTAGCTGCCCCGCCTCTTGTTCTGCTGGCTCGCACAATCCCCACATGCAGCCCACATGTACTTCTCGCTGCAGGAGGAGCACGCGGCCCAGAAGCAGAACGCGCAACAGGAGCTGAGCCTGCGGGAGCGGGCCCTTTCGGCCATCCAATCCGAGTTTGCCTCCCTAAAACGCCGCCATGAGGAGCAGACTGCTGCGTCCGACGCCGCCCGACGTGACGCTGCGCTGCGGGACGGGCGGCTGCGGCGGGAGGTGGAGGCGGCGCGCGCGGAGGCGGAGGCGACGGGACAGCAGCTGGCCAAGCTGCAGGTGGGGTGGCGTCGGGGCCCCCATTGTGCTCAGCCCCACAGTGCCGCACCCATCCCCGCTTACATGGCCTGAGTCCGCTCTCTTGGTGCAGTGGTACAACTGCATGGCTTCTTGGCACGTTTCGGAGTCCCGTTCAGCCGCAGCCGCCAAGTACTGCTTGTGTCCTTTTTCCGCTCGCAGCGCGAGCACCAGCAGCTGCTGGGCCGCAAGGCAGAGCGCGACAAGCAGGCGGCGGCGATGGCCAAGCGCGTGGAGGCGCAGCAGGAGCAGCTGGCGGCGGCGGAGCGCCTGGCCACCGAACAGGCGGGTGAGGCCACGGGGGGAGCTGTGGCACCAGGGCGGTGACGGCAACCCATCCCCTTTCGGGCTGCTCCGGGTCTTTGCCCTCACACGTAGACGGCGGCCTTTGCCGACGCTGGCTTGGTCCTGCATGCTGTACGTTGTCCTAGATTACTGTATGCAGCTTGTTGTAGGATTGCTTGCAGCAGAACCATCACAAATGCCCCCATGCCCCATTCCGGCTCTGTGCGCGCAGCCCTTGTGCGTGAGGTGGAGTCTCGCGCCGCCCTGCTCCGGTCTCGCACCGCCTCCCTGGACAAGGCGGTGGCGGCCGAGCGGGAGGCGCGGCAGGCGGCGCAGGAGCAGGTGGGTGTAAGGGGGAAGGCCTGGCAAGTGTGGCAAGGCCAGATAGCAACTAGCGCGCAGTACAGGCGGCGCAGGAGCAAGTGGGCCTAGCAAGTCCGTCAATATCTGTTGAACCAGAGTCGCATGGCAAGAGCCCAATGGGCTGTCTCGAGGGCAGAAAGGGCACACCAGCGGCCGCGTGCGACCTCCACGTGTCAGTACCAGATCCACACCTGGGTTGCCGCAATGCTGCACTTGAACCCTTTCCCCGCTCCTTTACTGGTGGTGCGGCTCTGCGTGGGCCTGCCTTGCGCGCCCTTCACGCGTCAGGCGCACCACGTCTTCACCTGAGTTGCAATAAGACCATACACGCCCCCTTCCGCTGCTCCTTAATTGCAGGTGCGGCAGCTCGAGGAGGAGGTGGCGCTGCTGGTGTCCATCGTACGGCAGGGCGATCCGGTGCCCATGCTGCAGGGCGTGCGGCAGCAGCGACACCAACAGCAGCAGCAGCCAGGGGGCTTGCTGGCCCTCCCTGCCCCAGAGCCCAGCGGGGAGCCGTCCTCTGGCGAGCACACGGGCGTGGAGAACGAACCCTCAGCGCGGAGCCTGTGCCTGCTGCCTGCGGGTGTGGGGGCCGAGCAGCCGGGGCAGGATGAGGGCGCAGAGGCGGAAGCGGCGGAGGAGGAGGGACTTGGGTTGGCTGACGGCGGCAGAGGGACGTCGTCCATTGGCGACGATGACCGCTGGTCCACCGAGACAGGTGGGCGTGCCAGCAAAGCAGCGCTTTTCCTTTTGTCAAATGGAGCTTTCATGTCCCAGCATTCAACGTGGCAATGACTGTAGACATGGCCTCTCCTTGCTGTTTCTCATCTATGCAGGCCGCCTCGCCAAAGCGCACGGCGAGCCTTTCTCCGGCCTCCGTGGCGCCGCCAACCACCACCGCGGCCACGGCTCTTACGCCTCCGGCCGTTGGGACGCCTCTCCTGCGCGCACCCCAGCTGGCCCCGCCCCCTCCGTCGCCTCCGCCATGCTCGCCGCCGGGGCAGCTGCCTCCACCGCTGCCCCTAGGCCAGCCTCCTTGCGCCGCGCCAAGACGCCCCCTGGCACCTCCGCTGCCCGCGGGCGTTACGCAGCCTCCGAAACCACCTCGGTACGGCGGCCCGCCTCCGCAAACCGCGCCGTCGGCGGCGTCACAACCGCCGCCGGCCCTGCCGCGTCAGGCCGGCCACTGGCAGGGGTCCGGAAGGCGTGGGGAGCAGCGGGGGGAGGGCGGGGCAGGGCCGGCACGTCACGGCCGGTGGGGGATGCCGTAGTCGTTGCCGCGGTTGGGACGGTTGGGGCAGTTGGTGCGCCGGGCTCAGGGGCGGTGGAGGTGGAGCCGTGGCAGCCGTATCCCTCGGCGGCGGAGAAGAGCTATGTGGCGCTACAGGCCAAGAGGGCCATGGCGGTCGCGGCGCTGGCTGGCAGCTCCTTGGGGCCGGGAGGGGACAAAGGGGCGGAAGGGAGCAGTCCGCCGCTGTGGCGGGTGGCGGCGGATGTGGCGGGGCGGCGTCAAGGCGGGGCAGGAGGGGCTGGGGTGGTGATGCCGGCGGGCGCGCGACGGGCCAGGTGCGAACGGGGTTACGGGGGCGTGCCCAGGGTACATGCTGCTGGCAGGTGAACTGCTTTTGTAGTAAAGGGATACTGCCGTTGGCAAGGCACGCAGATCAATGCGCGCGTAGATAGCGTTTTCAAGCATGGTCATACTGTGGTGCAGGGACCTTCATTGCATGTCTCCTTGATTGCAACATGTGCAGGACTCCAGAGCCGCATGCCGCACCCACGTGGGCCGCCGCCCAACGCGCCAACACCAGCACGCGCGCCGCCTCCGCTCAGCCGCACCTGGCCCGCCGCCCCTCCATCACGCCCGACCCCAACACCGCCATCAGCAGCACGGGCCGACGCGCGCACCGCCCCCAGGGCCCGCCCTCCGTCTCTGGCCCACCGCTCTTCCCACCCGCCCCTGTGGGCGCCACTGCTGGTGCTGGCGGAGGGCCCCCTGCGTCGTACAGCATGGCCGGGTCGTCGTCCGACACGTGCCTGACCCGGCGGGGCAGCGGACCCGTGGGTCGGCCCAAGCTCAGCGAGACGGCCGTGGAGCTAGCCCGCCTGCTGCTGCCGGCCGACGTGGTGTCGCTGTCAGCCGCGGGGGCAGCTGCCCGGGCGGGAAGGGACAGCGAGCGGGACCGGGAGCGGGACAGGGTCCGGGGTCCGGGCACCTACACACGATCGCCTGCGGTGCATGAGGGTACGGATGAGCAGGTGGAGGCCGAAGTGGAGGTGGAGGAGGCTGGGGGGCTGCGCAAGGCTGCGCAGGATGGAGGGAAGGCCGCGGCCGCGAGCCTGGATGAGGACAGCACCGCGCAGATGGCCTCGCCGCTCAAGCTGGCGAGCAGCTTCTACCTCAGCGGCTCCCCGACTGGCTCCCCAGGAGGTGGGGAGGGAGGGGAGGGAAGGCAAGCAGGGGGGCAGGGGGGCTCCTCGCCCACGGCCGCGCGTCCTGGGGCTAGGCCGGCTGCGTCGGGGGCGGAGGTGTTCCGGGCCAGCTACGCATTCGACTCCTCGCCAGGACTGCAGCTGGGGGCGTCCGGTGGCGGTGCGCCGGGTAGCTCTGCAGCAGCATGTGCAGGCAGCTCTAGCAGCTCTGCTCTGCCGCAGTCCTCGTCCAGGGCTGCCAGGGTTGGCCCTGAACCTGAGCCGGAAGGGGAGGAGGAGGACGATGAGGAAGCAGGGACCAGCGGGGCGGCCTCGGGAAGGGACCTGGACGCAGCCCTGCAGCGGCTGAAGGAGAGGCGGCTGCGGCTGCTGAGGGAGCTGGGGTCCGGCGAGGACGCGGATGCGCAGGCGCCGATGCATGACTCTGTTACCGCAGAGGGACCGCCGCATGTCAGCAGTGCGAAGGGTGGCGGTGCAGGGGAGTCTGACCCCGCTGCAGCTTCCTTCAGCTTCCAGCGCACCACGCATGCCGACAGTGCACGCGCTGGCGAGGAGCCCGATGGCCACCACGATGGCGGCAGGGGGGCAGCCCACCAGACGGGCGCACCGTTTTCTGTGCCGCTGCCGGGCATGGAGGTCAGCAGTGGCGCCGAACACCTGGGTGGCTTGCACGGTGCTGCTTCAACGCACCGTGGAGGCAGCAGGCGGACACAGGGGGGCTCCGGCAGTGCCCGGCGGAACGTCACCTTTGCGGACGAGTGTGGGGTGGAGCCGGGGCAAGGAGGTACCGTGCAGCAGCAGCAGCAGCAGGGGGCAGCGGCAGGCGCGCCGCGTAGCCCACGGAGGCCGAGCGTTACGGAGGCTGCGGCGGCAGCTGCTGCGGCCGGCGTGGGGCTCGGGGGTCCCCTGCACAAGCTGTTGGAGGACCTGGAGGGCCGGGGGGACGCGGCGGCGGTGGCAGCAGTGGTGAGGAGTGCAGCGGTTGATACTTCTAGCCTGGCAGCACCGGCGGCGAGTGCTTTGCATGGTAAAGTGGGCGTGCCGGGTCAGGGTGCGGTGGTGGAGCAGCCGGCGGTCCTTACCACCCACTTTGACCTCACGAAGACGCTGGAAGGCCGCGGGGACGTGGCAGAGGCCCACGAGGTTGAGGAGCAAGAGGGGGACGAGGGGGAGGAGGAGGAGACGGAAGAGGAGGAAACGGGCGGGGAGGATGACGCGGAGGGTGACAGCGGGGCGTGGGGCAGTGACGCGGGGCTGGTGACTGCGGCGGCGTTCGGTGACCGCTACACGGCAGGGGACGATGAGCTGGTGGACGAGGGCGAGGAGGGGAGTGAGGAGGGGGAAGAAGAGGGGGAATGGCAGGAAGGGGAGAGCGACGAGGAGGGGCAACATGGGTTGCTAGTGGATGGGGGTGGTAGTAATGAGGGCAGCAGCCATGGGGACGAGGAGGAGGAGGAGGCGTGGAGTCCGTCATGGGAGGAGGAACGTCTGCCGGGGCCGCCCAGCCACCTGCTGGGGTCGAGATCAGGGTCTGCGCACCGGGAACGTCCGCGCCATCAGCAACAGCAACAAGCCGGCGGCACGCCGGCGGTGCCGGTGCCCATCCCCCGCCGCGGCGGCAGCGGCGGCAGCGGCGGTGGCGGGGCCGTGGGCATCGGCGTCAGCGTGTACGACAACCTGGTGTTCGACAGCGACCACGTGGCCACCCCCGGCAGCACACCGCGGACCGTGCGTGTACACAGCCGCATGGGGGAGCCGCAGCCCGCAGCAGTAGCAATAGCAGCGGCGCCAGGGAGTGCTGCTGCCGGGGCCGCATGCGTGTCCGGAGTGACCCATGGGTCGGCGGCGGCTGGGGGCCCCTCCCCTGGCTGCCTCCCGGACGTGGTGGTGGTGCCCACCTCGCTCTTCCAGGCGGCGCTGCTGGCAGCTGGGGCCCAGCAGCCGGAGCAGCAGCTAAGTAGCGCGGCTGGAGTGGCAGCAGGGCAACAGTCGGGGGCAGAATTAGCAGCAGCAACCAGCATGGCGGAACACAGAGGCGAGCCGGGAGCGCAACGGGCTGAGGACTCAGCGGTGGCCGCCGCAGAGGAAGGTGTGGCAGATGCGGAGGTGGAGCTGGTCCGCGGGCGGGACTCTGTCAGCCTCCTGACGCCCGAGCCGGCCAAAAGGCAGCGGGTGGGGGACGCACCTGCGGAGGGGGCAGGGCGGCAGGGCGAGGAGGTCGGGCAAGGGGCGGGAGGGACGCAGGGGTCCCGGCCTGGGAGTGGGGTCAAGGGTCGGGCTGTGGGAGCAGGTGCCTCGCCGTCTCCAGGGCGGGGCTCACCGGCGCCGGTGCCGCCCTCCCTGGCCGCCAGTGTGGCGGCTGCGTTGGCGGGGCCGGCGGAGGGCGGGAGTGCGATTGGGCTGGCCGCTCCGCTGGCGCTGCATGCTGCGCACGGTACGGGCAGCTGGGAAGCGCATGCACACCCAACGGTACAGCAGCAGCAGCAGGCGGTGCCGGTGCAGCAGCACCAGCGGCACAGCCTCCCCACCTCCCCCGCCCGGCCGGGGTCGGCGTCGGGGCTGTACGCTAGCGGGGGTCCATCAACAGGGGCTGGGGCTGCGGGCCGGCCTGTGAGGCTGGTGTGTGGGTCGGCCGGGGGCCTAGGCCCGCCGCCGCCGGATGCAGTCGGCAACCTGCTGCCCGGCCGCCAGCCGTCCTCGGCGCTCAAGCCGCTCAGCCTGTCGGAGGTACTACGGAGGTCGCCGGGGCCGGGCGCGGGGCGCTGAGACGCGTGGGGCGGGCGGGGCAGGGGGCCTATGGGATTACAGCATTACCGGTAGTCGGGGCACGGGTTGTACGTAGGGTGGGTGGCTTGGATAGGCAGAAAGACTTTGATTTTGGAAGTATTGTGAAAGGTTACTGGGAAGGGGTGCGTGCGCTGCGTGGGTTTAGGCTGTGATGCCATGTGGGAGGGGTCGGGTAGATGCTGATAGCACTGTGGTTGCAATCAACAATGCACGAGAGGCCTTGTGTGCATGACGCTTGAACCATGACGCCGGGGTCGGGGCACCTTTTCAATGTATCAAAAGCGATGGTATTCGTTGGAAGGGGCGTGTGAGTTGACTCATCCAGACGGGCGTTTGTGTTGACATGCTGGCGCGGGGTTCTGGCCTTAACTCCGACTGTGCATGACTACCCTGGCTAGCTAGCAACCACCGAGGGTATGTTCCATGTGCCCAGATGGTAACACCTGCATGACTTACGTGGCGGTGCGCAACGAGCGAGCTTGTCTTGGTATGACCGAAATCCTACCAGGTTCCACCCCCTCGAGGCCGCGCAGGCTAAACGCTGTTCATGCTATGACCCCGCTGTGTACGGCGCAAGCACATGCACTATTTGTAGCCCACCATCGTACAACGCCACGTGGGACTTGTCTACCATGCGATGCCGTAACTGCACGTGCCGGTGCTTGCCGTAAGCTAGATTACAAGTCCTTTCCTGCTGGCCACCGGGCTACAACCACGCTTTACACCGGCCGCAAACGAAGCTGGTAGAACTAACCAGCACACCGCAAACCGACTGCGACGAAATGACGCAGTGATATATACCGTACGTACGGAAATAATCACAACCTCGGGCTATCACATCAACGAAACCAATAATCCTTCAGCTTACGACCAAGCCGGACTACCATACATCGTCGTCCCTCATACCGCAAGGCTTACACCTTGCCAGTCTTGGTCGGTCCTTGGCCCTCTGCACCCGGCCTCTGTGCCTCAAGCCTCACCTAGCTCCAACGCGCGCCCCAGCTCCGCCACAAAGGCGCACAGCCCCCGCATCACCTCCTCTGCCCGCCTGGCGGTGAACCCCGCAGCGCCCTCCGCCCCCTGGCCCGCCCCCGTGCCGCCGCCCGCCGCCGCCAGCTCCCGCAGCAGCTCGTCCATGGCGGGCAGCGTGCCTGATGACACGTGGCACAGGGATGGTGGGTGAGTAGGGTACGAGTGGAAAGAGGAACATTTCAGCCCACGACGACACACGTCAGATGAGGAAAACATCAACGTACTGCGACAGCACGTCCGAATGGGGTCGGCAAGGCAAGAGGATAGCCACCTGTAGGAAGCACCGTGACCTACAGTGCGTCAAGCCTGCACTGTTCCACTTGAATGCAATGCATGCGCCCTGGTCGCCGAGGCCCTGACACTGACTATGCGCCGACCGGCTGTCGTACACCAGGGAGACCAGCGGCCGGTCATCAAGCTGCACTCGAGTAACTCGTGCCCCTCCCCACCTGTGACCTCGTGGTGCACGCCCCGCTGGTCCTCCACCGTCAGCACACTCAGCTTCATGGCGAGCGTGTAGCCGTCTGGGGCCTGGGGGATTAACAAGCACACGTGTATAGCAACATGGGTGCAAGACGGGGGCAGCAGCGTGGGCGGATGTCGTCCATCCACGCCGTCGCACGGTGTCTGCGTACTGTATCTACACACACCTGGTCGTCCCTGTATACCTACGCAAATTGCTCATCCTAACTTATACAGTACGGCACCGTACGGCAGCCCACCTTGAACTCGCCCTCGTATATCTCCTTGTCCTTCCTGCGCGCCGAGTCCATCTCCAGCCCGCGAGGCAGCCCCCGGCCCCGCACCGCCGCCGCCTTGTAGCCGTGTGTGTTAACGGCCTCCACCAGCTGCTCGGCGATGTCCAGGGCCACAGGGTCCTGCGGGATGACACGGAGGCACGTGCAGCACACGGATTCAGCGTATGCGAGTCGAGTAAGCTGGGCGGTTAAGTATGGTATCTCTAGCGCCTCCGAGGCAAGATGATCACCCTGCATGTACGAGTTGCAAGGTGTCGAGTGTACCGGCGTGTGTGCGTGTGCGTGCCACCGCAGACCGCACCGCTGCCCAACCGGCCTGCTTCTGGTTTGTAGGTCCTCAGGCTTGCCAAGAGGCTTGTGGCTATCCCGGGCTTGCGACAGTGCACTTGGGGGTGCATCTGCAGTGCCACACGAGCGCCACCTCCTCGGTACCCTGCTGCACCCCACTCGCCTGCAGCTGCCTCCTGTGCCCCAGCAGCTTGAGCCGCAGGTCGGGCTGCTGGGGGCCGGCCATGAGCACCACGAAGTGGCACTTGGCGGAGGACGACTTGACCTTGCGCAGCGTGGCGGCGTCGCGGCCTCCCCTGCGTTAGCGGTACGGTAGGTGGGAGCAACGGGTCAGGCAGGCAACATGTGCAACGGGTTGCGCAAGGGGCTGGCGAAACAGTTGTATCTTACAACTCGACGTCACCGATGCTTCCGGCATTAAATGCACGACGATCGCTGACGGTGTCCATCCCAGCTTGAAACCAATGCACGTGCCGTACGGCAGCAGGCACTGGCTATGGTGGCAGTTAGTACCGTCTGTCGCCGGTACGCACGTGGGGCCCTCGGCCAGGCCGATGGCGATCGAGTACTGCACGTTGAGCAGTGGGTCCACCACGTGCAGCGAGGCGGTGGTCTTGGAGTCGGCCAGCCGGAAGCCGTGGCGGTTCCGGAGCCAGGCCGCCAGCCGGGCCTGGGCGGCGGCCGTCACGCCGTTGCTGTACACGGACTTGAAGCGCAGCGGGAACGCCTGGGGAGACCGGGGGTTTACGGCACGGGTGCTCACTGGAGGAAATCCTCGGGGCTGCCGCGCACTACAGCACTTGACTAGTGCTACCCCACCGCGCCCAAAGCTGTATCTTCACCACCTCCGCACCTGCAGGTCTGCCAGGCTGAGCCCCGCCTGTTGCTGCAGGAAGGGGTCTACAGTGTAGAACAGCTGCTTGCCTGCAGGGGGGAGGGGACGGGCAACATCAGGATGCGAAGAGAGCATGTTTTAACAATTCGTACTGGCTGTTGTGGAGCAGCTTCTTGTCTGCGGGATAGGCGCGGGTGGGGGGTGGGGCAGCGCAGCGTCAGGAACTCAGGATGCATGTGTACTTGTGCAAGTGTAGGATCCGCATGAACCGCTAACGTAGTTTATTTGCTGGTGGCCTGCAAATTACTCCATGGATCAGGTCACTGCCCACATACGAACCCACGTAAGCCTCAGCTGACTCTGTCTTGCGTGGTCGACTGGGCTTCACGAAAGCGGCAAGATCGGAAGGCATGGCAGGCCCGCACCGCACCCACACGCACCCAGGTTGAACCGCATCTTGACAGTGTCAAAAGCGGGCTGGTGGTCTGCAGCCGCCACCGCCGCCTCGTGCATCGCGGCAGCCACACGGCGGAGGGCCTCGGGGCCGGCGGGGTGCAGGTAGCTGGGCTGTGGTGGGGGCGCGGGTTGGGCAGGTGGGGTGCAGGTGATCAACATGCCTGGAAAGGGGTGACGGAGCAGGGGTAGGCCACTGGCGCTGAGCAGGCAACAGACCGCAGAGGGCAGCGCCCGGACGCACGGAGGCCGTACGGCGTGTGGATGCAATGCGAATACCACCAGGAAGCCGTCAGGCGTCTGATGAGATACCGTTATGCATTTCTATCGCTCGGGCAGGAGTGCTGTCAACATGCACGCCATTCAGCGTGTCCCAAGGTACTACACCACCCACTTCCCGGGCACCGCTGTCGGTACCTAGGCGCTAACGAGGTGCTTATGCACCGTGCGCTGCCGCGCTGCCCCTGCATCACACCGCTGATGTAAGTCCTGTGCACGCACTCACCACCGCGCGTGACATGCCGCCTCCGCCCTGCTTGGCTGATGTCAGTGGACCCCAGGAGCGCCGCCAACTGCTCTGCGCCGGCGTTCCCCGCGGCCGCGGCCCTGCTCTTGCTTGCTGCCTCGCGTGCGGGCACCAAATGCATCTTGGGCATCTCCACTTCCGGGGCGTTCGCAACCTCGTCTGCAGGCAATGCAGGCATAAGGTAACTTGGCGGTACGTGGACCGGGAAACGAACCGTTCAGGCTGAACGGTGTGCAGTCGGGCGGGGGCCGTCGCAAATGCTTTGCCATGCGCGCGCTGACGCATGCAGCCAATTGAATTATGATTCTCTAGTCAAGTAAAGTATGCGCACCGTCCCGCGGCTCGAAGGCTACGCTGGGCTCCCTCCCGAACGCCCCCTCCAGCAGCACACAGTCCACACGCAGTGGGTGGGGGTAGGCTACGCTGCCTGTCAAAGGAACAGCAGGGGCACACAAGTCAACATGAATGCGGTGCACGTGGGTGTAAGTATGTCAGCCGGTAGGGCCGGATTATGGCGAGTCTCCAGTGCCACACCCTGCAGCAGCGAAAGGTCAGGACGGGGCACTGTTAGCGGCTGGCGCGGTGTGCTGGTATTGTCAGGTATTTTTGTCAGTCTAAATCCAATTGTCAGGTATTATGTACAGATTGAGGCTGGGTGAAAAGCATTGGCGTTGGATATGTCCCGCAAAAACGTTTCGTGCTGCGCAGGTGTGGGAAGGTGCAGCAGCCATCGAGAGGCTATCTAGGCTCGCACACGGGCAGGCGACACGTGGCATGCGGGACAGAAGCAGCCCACTGCAGCCCGCGACACTGCACCTGCAGGCCGATCGGCTGTGACTGCTGCATAACTGACTTACCAACGCGTTTAGAAGCTTGCCACTGCCTCTCCAGCAACTGGACTGCGTGGTTTAGCACCTCCTGACTGCGAGCCGACACGATGGCAACCCGGGCGTCGCCATCGACCTTGAATCGCGCCCCGCCAGACAGCTGGCCCAGCAGCCTGACGTTCTTGGCTTGTTTGCCGATGACCTCGCCTGGCGAAATGCCGTCAGGCAGTGCCAGCTCCACTTTAAGGTCGCGACTGGGGCCGGGGTAACAGGCATGGCCCCCGCCGCGCACTCTGCCATTGCTGTTGTACATGCTCCGCGGAAGTTGGAGTCGCTTTCAAATCAAGAAACAGAGCGTCCCCAATGTATGGCACTGGGAAGGCGATCTGTTGTGACCTGTGACCCTACGAGTGACGGCCTAGGCGGCGTACAACGGCCAACTGCCGGGGGAAAACGGCTCGCCCGTCTGACGGACAGCGTTGCTTACAGAGCACCCATTCGTGCCCGAACAGGGCACCCATTCGTGCCCGAACGTAAGGCTTATATTGCACTACATACCTTCGCCGTATCTGCAACCATCTGCGCTTGTCTGTACAGCAGAGAAGAAGCTCTTCCCCGCCATCGAACGAACAGCTGTCCATGCATGCTTTGTGCCGGTTCGTCCACAGGGACCCCACACGCGACGCAACCCACCAACGCCACCTGCAACCCATAGCCTTATGCTCCCAATCTATGCCACCCCACCCCATGCCACCAGCCCCTTCCCACACCACCACCCAGGCCCCCCACCCCTTTGCATCCCTCTCACGCCATGTGTACACACCAGCGTCCATTAGCCTTGGGATACCTTAGCTGTGCTTTGTTATTTGCGTTGTCCTCCCCTTCATCGCATCCTGCTACACCAGCGTTCCCACACACCAGCGCTTGATGCGATGTTGTTACGCCCTTACGCCGCCTGCTGCCGCACCAGCATGACCAGCAGCCCCAGCAGCAGCCACCCCGGCGCCACAGACACCACCGCCGCCATCAGCGCCGCCGGCGAGGCTGCCGTACGGCCGTCGGCCTGGCGGGCGCCCACCAGCGCCGCCAGGGTCAGCGCGTTCGCGCCCGCCAGCGCCAGCGCGCAGGCCGCCAGCACGGCCAGCAGGGGCCGCTTGGGCAGCAGGCGCAGCAGGCCGGACGCCACCGCGATGGGCGGGATGGGGAAGGAACGGATGATCTCGTTGTTGTGGCGGAAGGCGGCGATGTGCTCCGCCGTGACCTGGGGGGTCCGTGCAAAGCGGTGTCGTACGATGCAGAACGGTGGGACATGAATGGCGGTGCTGGGGCGGCTCAGCTGTTGGTGTACAGATGCAGTGCTGGAGCGCTAAGCACACTACGCCCACAGGCTGCTAGTGCGCCTGAAGGACGTCTAAGTGTATGCCGTACACACCGCACATGACGGGACTCGGCCTGCTGTGCGAGGTGCTTCCACCATACCGTAACCCACCTCCGCCACCTGCTCCGGGCTCAGCCCCTCGCCCCAGGCGTTCATCTTGGCCTTGAACTGCGACCGCAGCGTGTTGTTGCTCTCGGCCTGGGAGGTGTGACAAGTGGGTTGTGTACTTGTATTGTTAAGGCCGCCCTGGGCGCGGTAGAGGGTATGGGTGCTGCTGCCCTCGCGCTGGGGGCGGCAGCGTGTATGGGTGCGGTGTTGTGCACTCACCCTTGGGGTGAGAGACAGGGGTTGGGGTTGGGCAGGACGGCCAGGGCAGCAGTACCGTGTGTGGACAACGTGTACGCGGTGCACAGGTGAGCATCAACATGGGTGGAGCTTGATGCAAGATTCTTACGCTGAGCGTAAGCAACATGTCTCAGAGAATCCTTTTGCATACAGTTTCCTCCTGCGAGAGAAAACATGAGGCGATGAGCGCCTGCAGCCCGCAAGGAACGCCCATTTCGAACTCGACTGGCCCCATGCGCCGCCCAACTGATAGTTGCTTGCTCGTGAATGGAAGGCACAGAAACTACAAGCACAGACGACCTGCCCGCTCCCACCTCGAAGTCGAACGCCCCCGTGCCCCGGCCCTCCGGCAGCCGCAGGTGCTTGCGGGCCAGGCGCTTGAGCATCTGGCCGCCAGAGGCAGCAGCCAGGTGCTGCAGGGAAGGGCAGGTAGGAGAGCATCCATGCACAAAACCGCGAGGCGCATTCAACATGCAACGCTCCCGTACGCCTACGGATCAGTCCTACATCCTGGCCTGCCTTCGCACGGCTGCACGCGTCCCACCAGTACACACTGTGCGTCAGGCGCCCCGGCACACCTGTGTGAACACGTGCGCCAGCAGCAGGTGCGGCCTGTCCCGCCCCAGCGCCGCCAGGTGCTGCTCGTACGCCCGCACGGCAGCGCTGCGGCTGGGGGCGGAGGGGGAGGACACCTGCGACTCCCAGTCCGACCTGGGCGCACCGGCGCAGGGGGCGGTCAGGATGGTGGTCAGGGCGTCGTGACGAAGCTGCTGGTGGGGCTTTTCCCCTGGGTTGCTGTGCGAACGCGCGTGGAGAGCTCGAGGCGATGTCGTGCGGCCAGCACGTTCATTCAGGCCAGCAGTCTGCAAGGGCTGCGTTGGCAAAGCCCAGCTCCTCCCCCTAGACCCGCCACATCCCGCTACTAGAAGTCTTGTTGCCAACCTGAACCAACACCGAAGCAAACAAAGTCGCGCGCTAGCTCAACGACTGGAGTTTCCCACCAACCATGCTGTGGGGCCACAAGGGCGGAGGCAGCCTTGAAGCAGCTGCCATGTACTCACCCGAGGAAGTACTCCTGCATGTGGCAAAGCACGTATGCCAGCTAGTCAGTTACAGGACATCTGCTGAAGAAAAAGGTTGCACTAACGCTGCGCCTAGGTGGCGGGTAAAGGGCGGGACGACAGCTGGAGCTGGAAGGTTGCAGCTAGTGACCCGGCGGGACGGTGCCAGGGCAACCGATAGGGAAGTTGGCCCTGCTGGCCTTCCTGCTGCGCATTGCTCTCAACATAACTTACTAGGTCTCGGCGGTATCCCGGCGTCCTGTACAGTCCGCCGCGAAGGATACCGGCGAACCCCGAAAGGACTGCAGTCGGGGCCAGGGCCAGGGTTAGCGTGCGTTGCCGAAAGCTGCCTAACGGTGTTGACTATCAACTGCATGTCTTTCCCAGTTGCAATTCAGGTGCAAAAGCTCCAGCCCTGCGTCACTTCACCGACCATCGCTCCTGTTTGTCGTGAGCGCGTCCTCGATTGCATCTTCTATAGCTTTGAACACAAAGTAGAAGCAAGATATTGCCTCGCCGTAAAGGACCCTGTCAGAGAACAGTGCCAGGAGTTTCGACTGCACCAGCCCGTTTGACACCGTGTGTATCTTTCTGCTCTCCGCAAATATCCTCTCGCACAAAGGCTTGTCGGTCTTCGCGGCAGACATTTTCCGCAGTTGGTAGCTTACAGCATCAGGCTTGCACACTGGTGAGCGTTCCGCTTCAGCAGCTGTCGTGTACGGCCCGTCAACCAACCACAAGGCCCCAGCTGAGAACCACCGTCCCCTTCTTCATTACCAGCCAGCATCCCTCGCCATAACGCAGGGCAGCAACTGCTGCCATCCACCACAAGGCTGTGAGTCTACCGGTAGGTTCTCCCCAGGATCAGTGCTCGACAGGCGTCAAATGTGCAAACCACACAGCGTCGGCCCAGGTCCAAGCGTACAGCGGCATGCTACCAATTACCCTAACCCTTGGCCCATTCCCGCCAAGTCCCTCCTACGTCCTACCTATCAGGCACAACGAGGCGGAGCACTTCCGCCAGGCGGTCCCGTTATCGGTGTCACTCTGCCTCATGTTTCCTACACAGCCAGCGGCAAAAAGCGGCACACCACAAGCAAACACTCAGCCGTTTGTAGCCTGAATATCAGGTTTCAGGAGGACTTGGCCCCGTCACTCAAAACCCATAAGGCCAGCCTGTCATAGATACCGACCAGACTGCCCACCAGCCACCACAAGGCCGCATAACTGGCCTAAAATACCAACCGCTCAGTCGATGTGGAAGTGTGCAGGGTGCAATGCATAAGCATCTTGCCAGATTGCAAACGTGCCCCATGGGGTCGTACGTGTCGATGCGCACTGCAAGGGCCTCCTTGTTCGCCGTCCGCTGTTCACGACGGGCAAGGGCCCGCCCAGCGTACCGTAACATCATGCTACTACGCGGCGCAACACCCACTGCGGTGCATTCCGTCTCCTGCGTACCCATGGCAACTCTGCAGCATCACGCACGCTAGTACCCAGTTTATGCGTAACCGCTCACTGTTGTCGCTTTGGCGCTTGTTGGTAGAAGGTGCCGGCCAGCACGCTGAGGGGCAGGAACACCAGGTAGGGTTGGGGGTTGGGGCGCGCATGCTGGGCATGGGGTCGGGCATGGTACCAAGAGCAACCAGCTGTTCAGGGCCGCAGCTTGTATTGCCATAGAACACACGCAGGATACACTGGTAACACGGCGCTTATGCAATATGCTTCCCGTGTGCAACGTTGGTGGTAGACTGCATAAACCTCGAGCTACTGCATGCCGCACGGACTTCCGTGCAACTCACCAGACTAGCAAGAAGCCGATGCCCTCAAGGGACGCGTGCTTGTCCCAGATGAGCACATTGATTATAACGGTGACGATCTGTCGGGGTAAGGGTTGTAGGAAGACGCGTTCGTCTGCCATTGCGTACAACTGGCTCGCCGCCCGCACTACAAGGGCCGTCATGCTAACACACCCCTGTAACGTATTTTTTGCAGAGCCAATGTCCAAGCACCACTGACCGGTACCGTGCATTTCCTACCGTGCCCGACCAGATTGTAGCCCTCTCAGAGCTCCTGAACCCCCACCTCCTAACCAGCTACACGCAGGCTAACCCACTCCCCTCCCGCCCACATCCTTTCCGCTTAACTCCCACCTCCCCACCTTGCATAGGATGCCCACAATAGTGAACATCGTGGCGCTGACGGTGTCTCGTAGCAGGTAGGCGCTGTGGCTCATGCACACTCCCACCACGCACGACAGCAGCAGCGGCATGACCACCCCGAAGTTCCACTCCACGGTGGCCAGCTTGGAGTGCTCCCCCAGCGAGGGCAGCATGACGGCCAGCGGGATGAGCGCCAGCGCGTTGGTGTAGTACACGCGTCCCCAGTTGGTCATCTTGACCGTGTCGCACATGTGCTTCACGTACACGGTGTCGAAAGTGAAGAAGGCGTACCTGAAAGCAGCACCCGAATGGAGCATTTAGACCCTTGCACAGCCGTGTATAGATGGATGCTACGTTTGCCATGGAGGACCACGTCCTCACTGGTGTGTCCTTCCATGGAGAGTGATGTCAAACTACACAACACGGCTGGTAGCAAGGGACGGGGTAGCACAGGCGAGCAGGGGGCTCCCACCCACCAGAGCAGCAGCAGTTCCGCCACTCGCAGCCCCAGCACCACTTGTCCGCATAACCAGCAACTGCCCCTGCTACTGGCATTGCTTCGCCTGTCTGCGCTGTGCTTTCGTCAGCACCACAACTGCCCCCGCTACCCAGTTCCCAGTACCCACCACATCAGCAGCCAGTAGTAGGCGTCCACGTGGTAGTCGCTGTCCACCATGACGTACCCCACGCTGCCCGCCAGCAGCACCAGCAGGCAGCCCCAGGAGCGCGCGTTGGGCAGCGCGCGGCCCAGGAACAGGTAGTCGCATATGGACAGCACCAGCGGCGTGGAGGAGCGGAAGGTGATGAAGGTCTCCACGTTGGCGTGCTGCAGCACCTTGATGTTGGCGAAGATGGTGCCCAGGAAGCTGGGAGGGAGAGGGGAGGCGGGGGTGGGGGGCAGGGCTTTTGAGCGCGGGAAGCGAAGGGGTGTGGTGAGGCACCTGGGTCTGAGAGCTGTGCTTGGTGCCTTGGTCCTCGTTGCGTCACCCGGGACCAGCTTGTTTGCTGGAGCTCTGCAAATGCCAATGGTGCAATCGTAGCTCCACGAGGCGCCAACCGGCATGTACATGGCACGGGGGTCACGCTGCCTACCAGCCCCTTCGCTAGCGTTCGTACGTACCCGAGGATGACCCAAATGAACTTTTTGAGCTTGTCCCACTCGATCCGGTCAGCCACCAGCCACCCGGCTGCATCTCCCGCCAGCACGGCTACTGTAGATGCAAGCAGTTGGCAGCATAGGACGAAGGTGGGGCACGGAAGGTTGTAGATGGCCACCTTGTTGATGACGAGCTGACAGCGAGGGAGGGAGGGGGCAGAGGGGGAAGGGGCGTGAAAGGGCTGCGTGGGATGGTGCCTTGGATAGGCCGTGCCGTGGCTTGCGTACGTGGCTGTCAAACATGTCAAAGGCAGCGCTGCCGTCACTCGGAGCAAGGACGCGGTCAACACACTGAGGACGACACACGGGAAATTGACATGTGCTCAGAGTACTGCGACAATGGCAACGCGCGCTGACCCCTATCCACGACAGATGCCGATACAGTTCTCGTACTGAGCATCCGATAACTCAGGGCAAGCTTTGTCCAAGCCAGGAGGTAGGCGGGGTGATCGGGTGGACAACACAACCACAACCCAAACCCTTACCATAGTTGAACTACATGCCGCATAGTAGAGAATTATCGCTGTTGTCATGCCAACTCCGAAGAAGGAGGCAGCCTTTTTGCCCGAGCTACCGCTCTCCACGTCCTTGTGGGACTGGCCCCCAGATATCAACGGCTGCTTCTCCTCGCTTCCAATGCCTAAAGATTTTGTTTCAGACATTCTTACAGATCGAGCGTCGGCAAGGGTAGGGTGCAGAAGTGCTACGTCCGTCCGCAAGCCGCCCTGGTAACTGATTTGCTGATACTGTTTGGAAAGGGTAAAGCAAGATACGATGTCCTACGGTGATGTGTAGGTGCTTGTCGCTACTGACAAGAAGAGTGTCAAAGTAGTCGTGTGTTGCAGACGGGTGCAGAATGGTGCCTAGCCAAGTACAAGACAGCGCATTGTTTTCAGGTTCCTCAGTATGGGGCGGGTGGTCTAGGAAGGTGATACAGAGCTCGGTCGTTGCGACAGTTGTGAGTAAATCCATAAGTTCGGCCCCCGCGCACGCCCCCGCCCCCGCGGACGCAACCACCGCGTTATTGGGAGCCGCATCTAAAGTATATAGCCTACAAACCTTTTAGCCGCAGGCAGCTGGAGACGCACCTGCAGGCCAGGGAGCCACGGTTGGGGCCAGGGGCCAGGGGCCATGGGGTGGTTGGGGCGCTACTTCTAGAAATTTGTGTTCCCTTGGCACCCAGTCCCATAGCTGAGCAGACTAGTGAGACACCATCCTACATATCATGCAGCTCTGCTGAGCACGAAACCGGCCCTGCTTCAGGCACGCCACTGGCTATGGTGGCACGTGGAGCTGTCGCCCTAGCTGGTAGATTCTCGGTCCAGCCTGGTCCAGCAAACAATCGGGGGTGCTCCCTTTGCATGCCACGATCCCAAAGAAACCTAGTTAGTGTATGAATTCAATCAGCCCGTAGGGCGGCTCTGTACACGTGCCTTCATACCCGCACCGCGCGCCCGTGTCACCCGACCCAACCGCCCAGCGGCCGCCAACAATGCGTGTGTTCACGTGCCCTTCTTCTCCTGCCGTACCCGTAGCGCTGCAGCCGAGCAGCGCACAACCGCTCCGTGACACAACCACCAATACACCCAGCCAATTCCAGCAATTACATCACCTCCCTCCCTGCCACCTCGCCCCGCACGCCCTGCACAGCACCGCCTAACCAGCCCTCCACACCCCCTCACCCCACACCAGCCTCGCTCCCCAGCTCCCCACTTGCCCCACACCCACATTCCCCTCCACTTCACAGCCCCAAGAACCACTGGTCCCTGGGCACGGCCGGGGCGCTGGGGCTGGCCACCACCTCCACCACCCTGTTGGAGGCCGCGGGGTCCGTCAGCGCGGCCACCACCACCGCTGCCACGGTGTCGCGCGAGATGGCCTGGCCGGGGTCGCTCTCCAGCGCAAACAGGGTGTCCTCCCCGGAGATGATGAGGTTGCCAACCGCGGACTCGGGCTCGTTGCTGAGGCCGCCGGGGCTGCGGGGTGCACGTGGTAACACGGGGTGCGTTTGTAGGTGTCAGCAATGCTAAGTGAAATCGAGAGCGTTGCCCACTGCGGGTTCGGGCCGAGGCCGCCGGGGCTGCGAGGTGCACAAGGATAATACGGGATGCGTTATAGGGATCAGCGTGGCCGTCATGCCATGTGAATTAACGAGCGCTGTCCATCGCGGACTCCGGCTCGTTGCAAAAGGCCGCCGGGGCCGTGAGACGCATGGGGTGCGCGGCACGGGGTGGTGTCAGTTGCTTTGGAGGTGTTGGCAGTGCGGTTTCACTCAGTAGCCGGGACTCTGCGTGTGCACGTGGTAGTGTGAGATGTGTCAGCAGGTGTGCGTCAGCAGTGCGAAATCGTTGACGATTGCCCAACGCAGACGCTGCTGAGGCCACCGGGGGCTGTGCGGTGCACGGGGTCATACGGGGTGTGTTAGCACTGCGATATGGCCAATTGGGCGCTTCTTGCGGCGGTGGTTCGGTGTGCGGTAGCGCACCGAGCGGTCGGGTCTGGCTGAAAAGGAGAGGGTAGCGCTGGAAATGGAAATGACTTTCCTGTAAGTCTATAAGCCAGCAGAAGGGGATGCGCCGTGTGCCAGTGCGGGCAAATGCGCAGGGCATGCTGGGCATGGCCATAGTGCAGGAGCTGGCGGCCGGAGATCCGTATCAGGCTCCACTCCACCGTGAGACTGCACGGCCCATTACACACCGTATTGGGAAGTGAGTACAAAACTTTACGCACACGCACATGCACACACGTGCCACCGCTGTTCCCAACCCGTAACCCATCCTTAGTTCCTCACCGCACAATGGTGTAGTCGAGGCCGCTGGCACGGAGGTACTTCTCGGCCTGGGTGGAAGTGTGGGTGGTGGTACCGGTACATGTATTAGGCCAGGGTGGTTCTGACGCGTGCACAGACACTGATGCATACCCCAGGGCTGCTGGATTGCCTCTTTTGCGTTCCTGCCGGCACGTCAGTCATGAGAGCGTCTATCGTATCAAAGTCAGCAATATGAGCTCGCAACCGTGCCGTAGCCCATAGGCACCTACCACCAGCTTCTTATCCAGCACGCCACCCAAGAGGTTGAGGAACTTGTAGTTGGGGTTATCGGCCTTCAAGGTAGAGTAAGGAACACAAACGAGAACGATTGGCACAGCGGCGGTGGCCCTTGACTCATAGGGTACATCGTCGTACCATCAGTAAGCGTCCTGCCAAAACTACAAGCTTAGCTCCCGGGCCCGGCAACTTGCACAGTGAGACCAATGGCACGAAATCATGTTGGAAGGTGGGCATAAGAAAGGACGGCGCAGTGCACTGCAACCTGGCTCATTACCAGCTACGCACGATAGGATGGCTTCGCGCCTGCCCCACCGCGCACCTGCCCCACGGCGGCTGCGTTGGTCAGCAGCGACGACACCAGCACAAACTTGGTCACGCCGCCCGCCGCCTTGGCGCCGTCCACCAGGCTGATGGTGCCCTGCGACATGGCAGAAAATGTCACCGCTTTGCGCTTTCAGTATCGCGCGAAGCGAGAGAGAGTATAGCAGAGAGAGTATAGCAGAGTGTATGTAGCAGACAGGACGGGCGGCGATGCAGTAGTGTGAAGCACGCAAGTGTCAACCACCGGTATAAGATTGCATGCCAACCTTTGCGGCCCCTCGCTGCAACAACCGGCTCATACACTGTCTGGGTCTGGGTGTGGGTGCGAGATGTGACCATGATCCTGCCATGCCGCTGCGCCGTGTAGTGCCCCGCCCCAGTCCGCTCGTCCACCGCCGTTGTGCCTCCACGCAGCAAGTGTGCATCCGGTAACAGACTCTTGGCACCTCCGCTGGTGCCCTGGCCCTGGTGCCCTTCCCCCCCCCCCACCCCACCCCCGCCGCAACCCCAAAAAGCAGGTTTCGTCGCGTTTTACGCGTAACCCCAAACAGCAGGTTGCCCCAGTGCACCCCCGGTACGCTGCCATCCCATCCTCTGGTCTATCCCCCCGTACCCATCCCTATCCTCTCATCCACCACCTCTGCCCTCGCCCTCCAATGCAGCAAAACGCCAACTATGCCTCTTGTGCGTTTCCCCCGGTGCCGCCCCTGACACTCCGGCCCCTGGCTCTGCTGCCCCTACCCTACCCGCTCGTCCACCTCCGCCGCGTCGCCCACGGCAGGTCGCCCACTTTGGCCCCTTGTACCTGTCCACTGGTACCCCCACCCGTACCCCCTACCCCTCCGCTCGTCCGCCGCTGCCGCAGGTTGCCGCGTTGGATCTGGTAACACCCACCTGGAGCCTCTCTCCAATAATCCTGAAGCCCCACCCGCTTGTCCACGGCCACAAGCGCACCCCTGTAGCAGGTTGGCACGTAACTCCCTGGGGCGCCTCCCCTGGAGCGCCTCCCTCGATGTGTATCCCCTGGTGCGCGGTGCCCCCTAAACTACCTTCTCATCCACCGCCGCCGCGCCCCCGAGCAGCAGGTTGCCGCCCCCCGTGGCGCACACCACCGCCTGGGCGTCGCCGATGGCAGCAGCCAGCGCACTGAAGGGGGGAAGGCATGGGGGCAAGAAGGCCTGAGCACAAGCGCAGCCCAGGACCGGGCGCACATGGAGGTGCACATGGAGACCGTACGTCGGTACCGTTGTCGGCTGGCCCTGCCCCGGAGTTCGGATTGCTCCCGCTCCTGGACCTGACCCCAAGCCCATTGCCCGCTCCAAGCCTAACGCATGCCCCTGGCCACACCCGCCACTAAAGCCGTCCCCTTGGTCACGTCCGCGTCCACTATCAACACCACTACCACCATTGACCCCGAGCCCTATCCGTCGCCCGCTACAACCTGAACGCACACAGACTGTGTGAATCACGTAACCTGCTGCCACCCAACCCCCTGACCACGCCCACGCCCATGCCCATCATTCGCGCCGGCCCCCTACTTTGCCAGTTGCTGTCCGTACCCCTGCCCACACCAGCCACTCACGCCGCCCCCTTGGTCACGTCCGCGTCCACCACCTCCACCCCGGGGTCAGCGCCAAGGCCCAGGGCCAGCGCTTTCTTGCGGTCCTGCGCTCGCGCATTACGGTGTAAGCGTACACGATCTAACCCTTCAATATCAGCCGCGCCGTTGGGGTTACGTTACTGGTGCACTCGGACGGAACTTGGTGTTGCATGGGTAGTTGACATGTCGGGCTTACGGTGTAAGCGTACACGTGGTAAACCGAACGTAATGACCGTGTAGGAGCAAAGCGCAGGGAGGAAGTAGCTGCAGCGAGATAGCTGCCGTGGATGGCCTGGATATAGCAAGCCACTGTGCGCCTGTGTATTGTAGGCGACAGCCAGAAGGCAAGAGGCAGCCCAAGCTCCAAGGCAGTGATAGGCTCAAGTCTGTTCGGAGCGGTACCACAGTACCGTATACCCTTTGAGACGGAGCGCAAGGTCGGCACAGGGGCGCGCCCCCAGGAGGCGCTCAAGGTCCCGCCCCCCCCCCCCCCCGTCACTCTACCCTTCTCACCCTGACGCCCGCCCGCACGGTGAAGCCCAGCTGCCGCAGCTGCTGCACCACACGGCGGCCGGTGTTGCCCGTGGAGCCAGCAACAAACACCTGCAGGGGGCGACAGCAGTGAGTGATACCTTCCTATGCGTCTCCTTGCCAGGGGTCCTGTATACGGTATCCCGTTCCCGCACCCGCATGTACAACCACCTGCAGGGTGCGTGTGGGTGTGACGGTGGGTCACTACCGCAGCCCGGGGTGTGGAGGGTTGGTAGGGTGAGGAGCAAGGGTTGGGGGTGTGGAGGTGGGGCAGCGGGGAAGTGGGCAGCCATCCCGCACAGCCCCCAACGGGCAGTGCCACTGGTCAGGCTGGAAGGCAGGGGCCAGCCTATGCGTAGCGCACAGCGCTAAGGTGGCGATCATGGCGAAGGCAGCCGTTTGCCCTTTCCTGCAGACTGGGGGTCCTGCGCCACGCAACAACACGGTACCAGGGGGGACGCACGCACGGTACCCTTACCTTGGTGATGCCCGCGGCGGCCAGCGCCTCCAAAGGCAGGGCTGACGGAGCCACGACGCCGGCTAGGATCGTGGCCAGGGACCCAAGCAGCAGGTCGCGCCTGCTCCTGCTGGTGGCCCGTGTGTGGGCGGCGGTAGCGCAGACCGGGGTAGACTCCTGGGGCTGGAGCGTTGCAGGATGGGGCGGTGCGGAACCATGAGGGCGCTATGATGCAATGAGAATACTAGGTCCCAGTGACGATGACATATAACCCTGCAGGAGGCTTTGCTGGCTGGATAGGGCTTCCGTGTAGGTCAGGGGTGGGTACTGGGCAGCACGGAAGGCCACGGCAACGCGGAAGGCAGAGACAGAAAGCGCGCCGGCCGGAACATGCGACCTGTGCGCTGGCGCATGCGCGTGCCTGTTTGGGACCAGCTTCAGCTTGATTGCAGTTGGTTGAAGATCCATTGCGAATAGCTGCTGAAGGACAAGCGCGCGATGGCTGGAGCCGAGAAACAGAAGTTCCGCGCTTGGGCGAAGGCCGCGACAGGCAGTGAGCAGGAGAGCTGAAGTACGATGACAACATTGTGTATAGCTGTTATTGTGCTGCCTTGCATGTGTGGGTAAACTGTAAGTTAGCCAGATCGCGTACACGCACGGCACCGTGCGGCATCCGAAGGTGCCGTGGTAGCAGGGGTGCTGAGCTCCAGGCGTTGCGTCTTGTAGCTGCATCGCCTCTGTGTGTCCTGTAGCTGCATTGCCCTCGTGAAAGATCTGTAGGCGTGGATTATCTGCGGTACTAACTTGTGTATCCATGCCAGACTTGGCGAGCGGTTAAGCAGCATCAACCAGTGTTGCAATCAGGGGAGGGTCCTGCACACATATGCACCCACGCACCTAGGATGCTCGCACTGACACATGCTGGGCCACCTTGTTATCCCTAATCCCAATCTGCACAAAATAAAACTGGGAAAGCACCTGAAGCACAGCCTAACCGGCTGAGTAGCACCAGGTAGCACACGGCTAGGCGCTTCCGTACCCTCCTTTCCTGAACCTGGCCCCGGACTGACCCCTTGCCGCTCATCGGCCTCATGTCCACGTACCATGCCCCTTGAAGACCCTTATGGCGTAATCACGCAAGAGGCATTCCATGCCAACCCTGCTCTCGTCCCACGTAGAATGCAACGGCAGTTGAATAGCACGTGCAGCGGAACACAGTGTTCACGCAGTGCTGCCGGCACTCATGGGGCCGAGCCCTTGCGCACATAAAATAAGCAGCTGGTAATCTAGCCACCTGCTGTAGGCGCACCTAAGGACTGCTCACTGCATACCGTACGTGCCTCTTCCAGGGTGGAGGATGGGGGCGGGAGCATGGGGCGCCCCTGGCAGCCTGGCTGGCCAGGAGGGGTTAGGACTGCGAGGCTGGCGGAAGGGCGTTGAGATTGAGTTCTTTTCTGCAGGCGGCTGGATACAGCACGACTTTGAGTACTT
>VFQN01002036.1_pt1 | contig 32290 bp, 30 predicted proteins | sample 3512371 | NCBI WGS metagenome assembly VFQN01 (sample SAMN10412370, study PRJNA504923) | tailings metagenome | isolation source: Replicate 2 from Balatoc abandoned mine | place: Philippines: Itogon, Benguet | collected 2017-08-28 | reverse complement strand
ATTCGAACCGTGCCTCACACTGCTGGCAATGAGCCAGGAGAAGCGGCCACCTGCTGGGATCGACAAGCTCGCGGCTTTTCTCGCACAGATAGGTCACGGCAATGGCACACGTCACGTCCGCCCGCGTCACGCCGCCCGGAAAGAACCAGGGCGATGGCGCGCGCTTCTCGAGCCAGTCCAGCGCCGACCTAATCTGCCGCTCCACGCGCTGCACGACATTGTCGTCCCTCTTGTCCGCAGCGCGGCGTGCGAACTCGATGCCTCGCTCGTAGAGCTTCTCGGCAAGACCGAGAGCGATTGCATCGACATTAAAGACGGCGCGTCGGACCGAGCCGCCGGCCGGAACAAGCCGGTCCTCCTGCCGTGCCTGCTCGTCGAGATGATCGAGGATGGCGCGGCTGTCGAACAGCCGCTCGCCATCGTCGAGTTCGAGGACCGGCACCTTGCCCAGCGGATTGAGCGCCAGCACGGCGTCGAAATCGGTGAAGACCGACAACACGCGCCGCTCGAAGCCGATCCCGTAGTGATGGAGCGTGACCGCGACACGCCGGACGAAAGGCGAATCATATTGACCGACCAAAATCATCGGGCCAACGCCACGCAATCCATCTCAAGGTCGAACGGACCTAACCAGCCCGCCGTGCAGACGAAGACCCGCGCGGGCTTGTGGTCTCCGAGATACTCGGCATAGACCGCGTTGATGGTCGCGAAGTAGGCCGGGTTCGAGCAGTAGACGTTGCACTTCACGATTCGGTCGAGGCCCGAGCCCGCGGCCTCCAGGCACGATTTCAGGTGATCGAGCACGCGCCTTGCCTGTGCATCGATCGGCAGGATGTCGTAGGCACCCGTCTCGGGATTCACCGGTGGAAGGCCGGAGACGTAGACCCAGTCGCCGGCCCGCACGACCGGCGAGGTCGGCACGGTGTTGCGTTGGGCGAACTTGGCCAGGGGCGGCACGTGCGGCATGGTCATCTCGATTTGGGACATCGGTTTCTCCTTGGAAGTTGGATGTCCTGACCCTAGCGACCGCCTACTGACAACGTTGTGTCAGCAGAAAATTCGGCCCATAAAATGGGCTCCATGCGCCGCTCGGACCGCCTGTTCGACATCATCCAGCACCTGCGTACGGCGACCGGGCCGGTCACCGCGGCCGCCCTGGCGGCCCAGCTCGAAGTGACGCCGCGCACCGTCTATCGCGACATCGCCACCCTGCAGGCGCGGCGTGTGCCGATCGATGGCGCCGCCGGGATCGGCTATGTGCTGCGCAAGAGCTTCGACCTGCCGCCGCTGATGTTCACCGCCGATGAGGTCGAGGCCATCGCCATCGGCGCGCGCCTCGTCCGGCGTCTGCGTGACGCCAAGCTTCAGGAGGCCGCGGACAGCGTCTTTTCCAAGGTCACGGTCGTGCTCCCCGAAGCTCTGCGCCGCCAGCTCGGTTCGACGCCGTTCTTTGTCTCGCCCGGAGAGACGGTCGAGCCGCGAGGCGTCGATCTCGCCGACGTGCGTGCCGCCATCCGCGACAGCCGAAAGCTGCACATCGCTTATGCCGATGAAAAGGGCCGGCGCACCAACCGCACCGTCTGGCCGATCGCCATGGCCTACTATGTCGACGTCACGCTGCTGGGCGCCTGGTGCGAGCTGCGAGGCGGCTACCGCAACTTCCGCGTCGAACGCATCCAGTCGTCGAAAGTGCTCGACGAGCATTTCGACCAGGACAATGGCCGCCTGTTCCGCGAATGGTCGGAGCTGCCGAAGGTACGGCCGACGCCTACCTAGAAGAGGTGCAGCGCCGCAACGTTGACGATGGCGCCACTGGCCAGTGCCCAGAGCGGATTGCGCCGGGTCGTAAAGACGAAGGCAGTCGCGGCGAGGCTGATCAGAACGGTGACGGCGTCGCGGTCCACCGTGCGCATCATCGAGAGGCCCGATGCCAGCATCAGGCCCAGTGCGACCGGGATCAGCGCGTCGCGCAGCACCGCCACGGCGGGATGATGCGACCAGCGCGTCAGGATCCTGCCGGCAAAGTAGGCCAGCGCGCTGGAGGGGATCAGGAGGGCGAAGGTCGCGACCAACAGGCCCGACAGGCCCGCGACCTGCCAGCCGATCAGGCTGACGAAGATCACGTTGGGACCGGGCGAGGCATTGGCGATGGCGAATGCGCTTGCGAAGGATGCGTCGGTCATCCAGCCGTGGACGTCGACGACCTGGCGATGGATCTCGGGCAGCAGGGCATTCACGCCGCCAATCGAAACCAGCGACAAGAGCGCGAAGGTTCGCGCGAGTTCGGCCAGCACCCCGGTCACCTCCGGCGCTCCCACCAGGTCGCGGCGATCGCGGCGGGCACCAGCATGAGCACCACGGGCACCAGCGGCCAGCGCAGCAGGCCGATCGCCGCGAAGCCCGCCGCACCGATGACATAGGCAAGCAGCGTCGGCCGTATGTTGCGGATCATCTTGAGCGCCGTCCCGAGAACGAGGCCGGCGGAAGCTGCCGCCGCACCGATCAGTGCGGCCCCCACTTCGGGGATCGAGGCCACCCGTTCGTAGACCACGGCCAGTGTCGCCACGATCACCAGCGGCATCGCCATCTGCCCCAGCAGGCAGAGTAGGACGCCGACGATCCCCTGGTTGCGGTCGCCGATGATGACGGCGGCATTGATGGTGTTGGGGCCGGGCAGGACCTGTCCGATGCCCAGGATCTCGGCGAGCTCGCGATCGCTGAGCCAGTGCCTTTCCTCGACGATGATGTGGCGGGCCCAAGGCGCCACACCGCCGAAGCCCAGCAGACCGATCTTGAGGAAGCCGAAGAAGAGCTCCGCCTTGCTTATGGTGCGGCGCGGCGTGGCCGGAATGTCATGCTGCATTGCGAGCCAGACTAGCAAATTCCGGTCCGGGCGCCTCGCGCACCGTTCGCGACCGCGCTAGCCTCTTCCCATCATGAGCAATGCCATCCGCCCCATCGATCCGCAGGACCGCCCGTTCTTCGCCGGCGAGGTGTCGGGCATCGACCTCACGCGACGCCTCAGTGACGAGGAGGTCGACTTCATCCACGACGGGATGAACCGATACGCCGTCCTGGTGTTCCGCGACCAGCATCTCGACGACGAGAGCCAGCTCGCGTTCAGCCGCCAGCTCGGGCCGCTGGAACAGGCGACGGGAGACATCATGCCGCCCGAGGAACGGCGCATGAGCATGGACCTCAACGACATCTCCAACCTCGACCGCCATGGCAACGTGCTGGCGCGCGACGACCGCCGCCGCCTGTTCAGCCTGGGCAACCAGCTCTGGCACTCCGACAGCTCATTCAAGAAAGTGCCGGCGCTCTATTCGCTCCTGTCGGCGCGCACCATCCCGTCAGCCGGCGGTAACACGGAATTCGCCGACATGCGCGCGGCCTACGATGCGCTCGACGAGGCGACCAAGCGCGAGGTCCATGACCTGATCTGCCTGCACAGTCAGATCTATTCGCGCGGCATGCTGGGTTTCGAGGACTTCACCGAGGCCGAGCGCGTGAAGTGGGCGCCCGTGCGCCAGCGGCTGGTGCGCCGCCATCCGGGCTCCGGCCGCCTCTCGCTCTATCTCGCGAGCCATGCCGGCGCCATCGAGGGCTGGCCGGTGCCGGAAGCGCGGGCCTTCCTGCGCGACCTGACCGAGCACGCGACCCAGCGTTCGTTCGTCTATGCCCATGTCTGGCGCCCGTTCGACCTGGTGATGTGGGACAACCGGAGCACCATGCACCGCGCCCGCCGCTTCGCTTCGAACGAAGTGCGCGACATGCGCCGCACCACGCTCACCAACCTCGTCTCCAGCCTGGAGCAGGCACCCTAGACATGCGTCTCCAGTTCCTCGGATCCGGCGATGCGTTCGGCAGCGGCGGACGGTTCAATACCTGTTTTCACATCGAGCGCGCGACCCAGGGCAACCTGCTGGTGGATTGCGGCGCCTCGTCCATGGTCGCCATCCGTAAATGGCGGGTCGAGCCCAACGCGATCTCGACTGTGCTCGTGAGCCACCTGCACGGTGACCATTTCGCAGGTCTCCCCTTCTTCCTGCTCGACGCCCAACTGGTGAGCCGGCGCACGGCGCCACTCCTGCTGGCGGGACCACCCGGCTTCCGCGACCGGCTGATGACCGTAATGGAGGCGATGTTCGCGGGCTCGACCCAGGTCCAGCGGAGGTTCCCGCTGGAAATCCGCGAGCTCGAACTGCACGAGCGCGTCGAGATGAACGGCCTCGCCGTCACGCCCTACCTGATGAAGCACTATAGCGGCGCGCCCTCCTACGCTCTCCGGATCGAGACCGAGGGAAAGGTGCTCACCTATTCAGGCGACACCGAATGGGTGGAGGAGCTGATTCCGGCAGCCCGCGGCGCCGATCTGTTCATCTGCGAGGCGTACTTCTTCGACAAGGTCATGAAGTACCACATCGACTACAGGACGCTTGTCGATCAACTGCCGCGTATCGGCGCAAAGCGTACCATCGTCACCCACATGAGCGCCGAGCTTCTCGGCCGCGGCTCGGAGATCGCGCTCGAGGCGGCACACGACGGGCTGGTGGTGGAGTTCTAGCCCTTCGGCACCCACTCCTCGAGCCGCGTGTTCGTCGCGGCGTCGAGCATACGGGTGGCACGCAGAACCATGCCGTGCCTGGCGAAGACTTCCTCGGGCGTCGCATTCCGTCCCACACCTGGAAAGACCGGCCGCCCCCGGGGAACGCTGGCGTCGGTACGCGTGAGGAAGAAGACGTCGTAGCCGATGTTGAGGAAGAGGCCGAACACGTCGGTGCCGCCAACCACGGCCAGAGTCCCGTCATCCAGGTTCAGTTTCATCCAGGCCTCCTCGAACGGCGCCGAGGCGGGATTCCAGAGGATGGCATTGGCATTGTCGGGATCGGGGACCACGCGCTCGACCCGCCGGGTGAGAACGATGCGCCGGCGCGCGGCTTCCTTCGGGCCCCCTTCCGCCGAGTGGCGGCCGTTGGCGACTGCGGCCGCACGGTCGACCGAGTCCTGGTAGAACTTCTGGTCGGCGGGAATCTTCAGGTTCTCCGGAAAGGACCCATCCGAAGCCGCGATCATGCCTTCGCTGGAAATTATCGCGAATCCCTCGATGCGCGGCCGTCTGCTGGTCATGGACTGCCCCTGAAAACACCCGATGCGCCGGACAACGAACGCCCCGGCCTATGGATGCGCGCCACCCTAGCGCAAATGGAAGCGGCGGGGAAAAGCGCCCGCCGCCCCCAACCAGGCAGGCGACCGACCTCAGCCCTTCGGCAGAAGGACGGTATCGATCACATGGATGACACCGTTCGACTGTTTCACGTCGGCGATCGTCACCGTGGCGGCGTTGCCGTTCTCGTCGGTGAGCGTGATCTTGTCGCCCATCATCTTGGCCTGGAGGACGCAGCCGCCCACCGTCTTGACCGGATGCGTTCCCTTGTCGTCGGCGATCATCTTGGCGATCGCCGGCGACATCGCGTTGGCGGCGACCACGTGGCAGGTCAGGATCTTGGTGAGCTTGGCCTTGTTCTCGGGCTTGACCAGCATCTCGACCGTGCCCGCCGGCAACTTCGAGAAGGCCGCGTCGGTCGGCGCGAAGACCGTGAACGGTCCCGCCCCCTGCAACGTCTCGACGAGGCCTGCAGCCTTCACGGCCGCCACGAGCGTCGTATGATCCTTCGAGTTGGCGGCATTCTCGACGATGTTCTTGTTGGGATACATGGCCGCGCCGCCGACCGTCGGGTTGGTCGCAGTCGGAGCCGCGGTCTGGGCAATCGCGGGACTGACGGCCAGCAGGCAAAGGGACGCAGCTGCGATCAGCGTGTGACGCTTGAGCATGTGTTCTCTCCGGTTGGGAATTGACTCGTCTCACGAGACCGACGACGGCGCGCTCGTCCCCGGCCAGAAGAAGCTGCAGGTGTTGCGGCTTCTTCACGCTGTGCTACGCGGTGTTTCCCAAGCCGGTTCATCGCGTCGCCCACACAGTTTCGTGACGCGGGGCACAAGGAACCCGGTGATCCCAGCGGGAGACGGACAGGCATGCGCGTCAGCGATCTCAGGACAATCCGCGTCGAGGTGCCGCTCGACCGCCCGACCCGGAACTCGAGCGGCGTCACCAACGACCGCATCGGTGCGATCCTTATCTTCCTCGATACCGACATCGGCGTGACCGGCGAGAGCTTCCTGTTCACCCTGGGCGGACGGCGCATCGAGGTGCTGGACGCGATGGTCGAGAGTCTGAAGCCGGCCCTGATCGGCGAGGACATCCGTTACGCCGAGCGCTTCTGGCACCGCATGTGGCGCGAACTCTACTTCCTGGGGCACAAGGGCGTGACGATCTTCGGCCTCGCCGGCGTCGACACGGCGCTCTGGGACGCCAAGGGCAAGGCGCTGGAACAGTCGGTCACCCACATGCTGGGGGCCGCCCGCGACCGGATCCCCGTCTATTCCAGCGCCGGCCTCTGGCTGTCGGCGACGCCCGACGAGCTTGCGACGGAAGCCGCCGGCTACGTGGCCGAAGGTTTCGGCGGCGTGAAGATGCGCGTCGGCAAGAAGCACATCGAAGAAGACGTCGAACGCGTCGCCGTCGTGCGCAAGGCGATCGGCCCGCGCGTGTCGCTGATGTGCGACGCCAGCCGAGGCTTCACCGCCGACCACGCAATCCGGCTCGGTCGCAGGCTCGAAGAGTTCGACCTCACTTGGTTCGAGGAGCCGGTCGCACCCTACGATCATCGCGGCTCGGCAAGGGTCGCGGCGGCGCTCGACACGCCGATCGCCAGCGGCGAGACCGAAGCGACTCGCTACGGCTTTCGCGAGATGCTGGCCCATGGCGCCGCCGACGTCTGGATGGCCGACCTCGCCCGCGTCGGGGGAGTCAGCGAGTTCGTGAAGGTGGCGCATCTCGCCGCAGCGCACGACATCGCCATCTCCAACCACCTCTTCACGCAGCAGAGCATCAGTCTGTTGGGAGCCTTCGCCAACGCGACTTGGCTCGAATACATGCCTTGGACGTCAAAGCTCTATCGAGAGGCCATTGTGGTCGAAGATGGCCATATTGCCGTGCCCGATCGCCCCGGCCTCGGCTTCACCTTCGACCCCGACGCGATCGAGCGCTATCGGGTACCGTAAACGCCTTCCAGGATCGGTCCGCGCTTCATCGGCGGGGATCGAGGTGCCGCGTCAAGAACGCGATCTGGTCGCCTACGATGCGGTCGACAAAGGGGGGATGATAGACCTCGAAATGGTCCGTCGGGTAACAGATTGCCTCGCCGCGTGGCGCTTCGCGCGCGACCTTGAGCGCGATCGCCGGATCCATCAGGTCCTCGCGGTTGCTGATGCAGACCAGCAACGGGCAGCGCACGCGGGATGCCTGCGACGCGGCATCGTAGAACAGCATGCCGATCGCGGCTCCCGCCGGAACGCGGCCGTCGAAGACGACGCCCTCAGGCACCACCGACATCCAGCCTTCGTAAGCACCGGGCCGGTTGACGAAGGCCAGTTCGCCCGGCCGGCCGACGATCTGCACATAGCGCCGGCTGAGCCTCAACCCGGCGCGCACTAGGTCGGTCATGATCGGGACCGTCAGTCGCAACAGATGGCCGAGGCCGGACGCCAGTGCGGGCGCACGACCTTTCAGGATGGGACACTGCACCACCGCCGCCGCGATGCCCGGCCGGCGCGCCGCCGTGGCCACGACATGGCTGGCGCCGAACGAGGTGCCCCACAGCGCGATGCGCGCCGGGTCGAGCTCGGGCCGGCCGCGGACAAAGTGGAGTGCGGCATCGATGTCCTCGAAGTAGCGGCCGAGGTTCATGAGTTGGCGCGGCATGCCGCCGGATTCGCCCAGATGACGGAAGTCGAAGGCCACGACCGCGAAGCCTGCCGCCGAAAAGCGCCGCTCGTACTGATCGAGCATCATCGAGTGGGTGGCGCCGCCACCGTGGATCAGCAGGATCACCGGATGCGGCCCCTCGGCCGACGGCAGAGTGAGCCAGGCGGCGCAATCCTCAGCACCGGATCGGAACGATGTACGGATTGTCATGATCATCCCCTTTAGGTACAGTGTACGTATTGTACGGCGAGTAATACGTACATCGTACGTTGTCAAGGAGTGCCATGCCGCCCAAGGCCAAGTTCACGCGTGTCCAGCTTCAGGAGGCAGCGCTCACGATCGTCGACCGCGACGGACTGCCGGCCCTCTCCATGCGGTCGTTGGCTGGCGCGCTGGGGACTGGGCCGATGACGCTCTACAACTACGTGAAGGATCGCGACGACCTGGACGCGCTGGTGGTCGAGGCGGTGATGCAAGAGGTCCGGCTGCCGCGCGAGCGCGGCGACTGGCATGCGGACGTGACGGCGATCGTCGAGGCGACGTGGCGCACCGTGCGCCGCCATCCCAACGTGATTCCGCTGGTCCTGACACGAAGAACCCTGCACGAAACGACGCTGGTGTGGGCGGAGGCGCTGCTACGCGCGCTGGCGAGGAGCGGACGCTCGGGTATCGATCTTCTGGTCGCTTTCCGCACGGTCTCGGGCTTCGTGATGGGCTTTGCGCAGGCCCAGCTTGCCGATCCCTTGTCGCCCAACGACGGCCGCGAGGATATCGCACGCGCCCAGGCTCTGCCGGTGGATCGTTTTCCGCGACTGATCGAGATCGCCGACGCCGCCGCGAAGCTAGGTGCCGACAGGAAATTCCGCGCCGGCCTCGAGATCGTCATGACAGGGCTCGCACGCTGAGGTGCTATGGTCCACGCACCACCACCCGGAGACGCGTGCATTCATGACCGCGTACAGTGATTTCAAGCCGCTCACCTTCCACGACGCCGCGAAGCGCTTCGCCGACGGCAGCGACACACCGCGCGCCTATCTCGAGCGCTGCCTCGAGACGGTGGCGTCACGCGAACCGACGGTAAAGGCGTTCACGGCCATGAATGAAGCCGGCGCCCGTCATGCCGCCGATGCCAGCACCGCACGCTGGAAGGCAGGCAAGCCGCTCTCCCCCATCGACGGCATGCCGCTCGCCATCAAGGACCTGCTCGAGACGAAGGACATGCCCACGCAGATGGGCTGCGAGGCCTTCAGGGGCAACTTCCCCAAGCGCGACAATGCCGCCGTCTGGGCGCTGCGCCAGGCCGGTGCTGCAATCCTGGCCAAGGCGGTGACGGCGGAACTGGGCGGCTCGCATCCCGGTCCGACCACCAATCCCTTCGATGCGGCGCGCACGCCGGGCGGCTCGTCCTCCGGCTCGGCGGCCGCCGTCGCCGCCAACATGGTGCCGGCCGCGATCGGCACGCAGGTCGCAGGCTCGATCATTCGCCCCGCCGCTTATTGCGGGAACTTCGCGCTGAAACCAACACAGGGCGCCATCAATCGCGGCGAGCGCCAGGCCACCAGCCAGAGCACGCACGGCCCGCACGCCAATTCGCTGCAGGACATGTGGCAGGTCGCCATCGAGATCGCCCGGCGCGCCGGCGGCGATCGCGGCGAGGTCGGCCTGATGGGCCCGTCATCGCTGCCCGGCGCCGTGAAGCCGGACCGTCTCGTCGTGCTGGAGACCGAGGGTTGGGTCGACCTGGACGACACGACCAAGACCGCCTTCGACGGCGTGCTGAGACAGCTTCACGACGCCGGAGTCGATCTGATCCGACGCAAGGACCATCCCTGGGTCGAAGCGCTGGAGCAGTCGATCGCCAACGGCCGCGCCGTCTGCGGCGGCGTGACGGGGTGGGAGAATCGCTGGGGCCAGCGCGGCATCGTCGACAACAATCCCGCCGGTGTGAGCGAACGGGCGAAGGCGACGCTGGCCAAGGCCGAGGCGATGACGCTCGATGACTATCGCATGGCGTTGCTGGCGCGCGAGAACGCCCAGCGCATGCATGCGGCGATGGCACCGCTCGCCGACGCCGCGATCACGCTCGCCTGCCCCGGCCCTGCCCCGCTCTGGTCGGGCGACGTGTCGGGCCAGCCGCTGGCGCCGCGCCCGACCGGCGACTTCGTGTTCAATGCGCCGAGCTCGATGCTGTTCGCGCCCGTCGTCACGGTGCCACTGATGAGCATCGGCGGCATGCCGGTCGGCCTGCAGCTCATGGGCCAGAAGCACGAGGACGCCCGAATCACCGGCCTCGCGCGCTGGTTCGACGAGACCCTGAAGCGGGTCTCGGTCTGATCGTCAGACCGGCTGGATACCCAGCGCGACGATGCGCGGGATGAGCGTCTTCTTCAGGCGCTCATAATCCGCCATGACTTCCTCGTGGGGCATCGGCTTTTCCACGAGGGCGAAGCTGTCCATCATCTTCTTGCCAGGCTCGGAATCGGCAGCCGCGACCCAGAGGTCCGACATCCGTTTCACGATGTCCTTGGGTGTCGCGGCCGGCGCGGCGAGCGCCAGCCAGCCCGACACGGTGAAGGCATCGTCGGTGAAGCCCTGCTCCTGCGAGGTGGGGACGTCGGGAAAAACGCGGGCCCGCACTTTCGACGGCGCAGCGATACCGCGGACGTCCCCCTTCACGATCAGCGCGTTCATCGCCTGCGGGCTGCCCATGGCGGCCTGCAGCTGGCCCGCGCCCATGTCCTGCCACATGGGAGCCTCGCCCTTGTAGGTCACGACCTCGATCGTGAGGCCGTATTTTTCGTTCAGCGTCTGCGCGAAGATGTGCGCCGAGGAGCCCACCGCCCACGAGCCGAAGTTCACCTTGTTCTTCTTGGCGTACTCGATGAACGACTTGAGATCCTTGACCTCGGCCGGCAGCGACTTGTGCACGACGACCGGCAACACGCCCGAGGAAGTCCCCGACACGATCGTGAAGTCCTTGTCGGGATCGAAGCCCAGCGTCTTGAACATCACCCGGTTCTGGATGAGCGTGCTCGAGACCGAGTGCAGGAACGTATAGCCGTCGGCCGGCGCCCGGGCGACCTGGGCGGCGCCGATGTTGCCGCTGGCGCCGGGCTTGTTGTCGACGATCACCTGCTGGCCCGTGGCCTGGCTGACGGACTGGCCGAAGGCCCGGGCAATGCCGTCGGTGAGGCCGCCGGCGGGGAAGTTCACCACGATGGTGATCGGCTTGTTTGGCCAGGCGGCCTGGGCACGCACGATCGACGGCGCGGCCATGACGAGGCCGGCGCCAGCACCGGCACGCAAGATGCCGCGGCGGGTAGTCTTTGCATTGATCATTATCCAATAGCCTCCCAGGCTCGCTTTTTAGGCGGCGATGCATAGCGGCTGACTTTGTCAGGAACTAGGCTGTGTATCTGCACCTATCTCCGCACCGCGGAACGCAAGGCCGCTGGGCGGGGCAGCCATAGCTTGCTAAGACCACCCGTCCGTTTACGGGTCTCATCAGGGAAGAACGTCCATGTCCGACGCTGTCATACGCTCCACAGAGGGGCGCATCGGAATCCTCACCATCAACAATCCGCCGGTGAACGCACTGGCGGCGGCAGTCCGCGCCGGCATCAAGGACGGCGTCGAGGCGTTCGGCCAGGATTCGAACGTCGACGCCATCGTGCTGATCGGCGGCGGCCGCACCTTCATCGCCGGCGCCGATATCCGCGAATTCGGCAAGCCGCCGTCGGGCCCGAACCTGAACGACGTCATCGCCACCATGGAGAATTCGCCCAAGCTGATCGTGGCGGCGCTGCACGGCACGCCGCTGGGCGGCGGCCTCGAGACGGCGCTCGGCGCCCATTATCGCGTCGCGCTGCCGACCACGCGCATGGGACTGCCGGAAGTGCATCTCGGCCTGCTGCCGGGCGCCGGCGGCACCCAGCGCCTGCCACGCCTCACCGGCGCCAAGTATGCGCTCGACGCCATCCTGTCGGGCCGGCACATCCCGGCGGCCGAGGCCAAGAGCAAGGGCATCGTCGACGCCATCGTCGAGGGTGACCTGCTGAAGGGCGCCATTGCGCATGCCCAGATGCTGGTGGCCCAGAAGGCGCCGCTGCGCCGCGTGCGCGACCTCAGCGTGACGCTGGAATCGCCGGAGCTGTTCGCCGAGACCGAGAAGGCGATCGCGCGCAAGGCGCGCGGCTTCAAGGCTCCGTGGAACATCATCAAGTGCGTGCAGGCGGCCGCCGAACTGCCGTTCGACGAGGGCATGAAGCGCGAGCGCGAGTTGTTCACCGAGCTGCTGACCTCGCAGGAATCGGCGGCGCAGCGCTACTACTTCTTCGCCGAGCGCGAGGCCGCCAAGGTCAAGGACGTGCCCGCCGACACGCCGCAGCGCGAGATCAAGAGCGGCGGCATCATCGGTGCCGGCACGATGGGCGGCGGAATCGCCATGAACTTCGCCAATGCCGGCGTCCCAGTCACACTGCTGGAGACCAGCCAGGAAGCGCTGGATCGCGGCCTCAAGACCATCCGCACCAACTACGAGAACACCGCCAAGCGCGGCGGCATGAAGGCCGAAGACGTCGAGAAGCGCATGGCGCTGATCAAGCCGACGCTCGACTACGGCGACCTCAAGGACGTCGATCTCGTCATCGAAGCGGTGTTCGAGACCATGGAGGTCAAGGAAGCCGTCTTCAAGAAGCTGGACGAGGTCGCCAAGCCCGGCGCCATCCTGGCCACGAACACCTCCGGCCTCGACGTCAACCAGATCGCCAACTACACGAAGCGGCCGGGCGACGTGATCGGCATGCACTTCTTCTCGCCGGCCAACGTCATGAAGTTGCTGGAGAACGTGCGTGGCAAGGCGACCGAGAAGGATGTCATCGCCACGGTCATGTCGTTCTCCAAGAAGATCGGCAAGATTCCCGTGCTGGTCGGCGTCTGCGAAGGCTTCGTCGGCAACCGCATGCTGCGCATGCGCGGCGTGCAGTCGGCCTACATGATGGAGGAAGGCGCCCTTCCCCAGCAGATCGACAAGGTGGTCTACGATTTCGGCTTCCCGATGGGGCCCTTCGCGATGAGCGACCTCGCCGGTAACGACGTGGGCTGGCGCATCCGCCAGGGCAAGAAGGAGAAGGAAAAGCGCAACGTGCGTTACACCGGCTACGTTGCCGACGCGATCTGCGAGCTCGGCCGCTTCGGCCAGAAGACCGGCGCGGGTTATTACAAGTACAACCTGCCCGACCGCACGCCGATCCCCGATCCCGAGGTCGAGAAGATCATCGAGGAGACCTCGAAGAAGCTCGGCATCACCCGCCGCGCGATCTCCGATCAGGAGATCATGGAGCGCGCGCTCTTCCCGATGGTGAACGAGGGCGCCAAGATTCTGGAAGAAGGTATGGCGCAGCGCGCGCTCGACATCGACGTGATCTGGGTCAACGGCTACGGCTGGCCCGTCTATCGCGGCGGCCCGATGTGGTGGGCCGACAATGTCGTGGGCCTCAAGACCATTCACGACGCCCTGCTGAAGTATCGCGATGCCTCCGGCGACCCGTTCTGGGAGCCCGCCCCGCTTCTCAAGAAGCTGGTGCAGGAAGGCAAGAAGTTCTCTACCGTCTGATCAATTCGAACCGGAGGAAAATAAAATGGCTGATGCCGTTATCGTCTCGACTGCCCGCACGCCGATCGGCAAGGCATTCCGGGGCATCTTCAACGACACCCACGGCGCCGACATGGGCGCGCATGTGATCAAGCACGCCGCCGAGCGCGCCAAGGTCGACCTCGGCGAAATCGAGGACGTGATCATGGGCTGCGGCGCGCCGGAAGGCACGACCGGCTCGAACGTGGCCCGCGTCGCGGCAATCCGTGCCGGCGCCCCGGTCAGCGTCTCGGGCGTCACGGTGAACCGCTTCTGCTCCTCGGGCCTGCAGACCATTTCGATGGCCGCGCAGCGCGTGCTGGTCGACAAGGCCACCGTCGTCATCGGCGGCGGCCTTGAGTCGATCTCGCTGGTCCAGGGCCCGCCGGGCGGCAACAAGAACCGCCTGGTCAATCCCTGGGTCCAGGAGCATGTGCCGGGCATCTATCACTCGATGATCCAGACCGCCGACACGGTTGCGGCACGCTACAAGGTCAGCCGCGAAGCGCAGGATGAGTATTCCTTGCAGAGCCAGCTCCGCACCGCGGCGGCGCAGCAGGCCGGCAAATTCGACGACGAGATCGTGGCGATGGAAACCGAGATGCTCGTCGTCGACAAGAACACCAAAGAGACCTCGAAGAAAAAGACCAAGCTCACCAAGGACGAAGGCAACCGTCCCGACACGACCCTCGAAGGTCTCGCCAAGCTGCAGCCGGTCATGGGTCCCGACAAGTGGATCACCGCCGGTAACGCCAGCCAGCTCTCCGACGGCGCCTCGGCTGCGGTCGTCATGAGCGATGCCGAAGCTGCCAAGCGCGGCCTCAATCCGCTGGGCATCTACAAGGGCCTGGTCGTGGCCGGCTGCGAGCCCGACGAGATGGGCATCGGCCCGGTCTATGCCGTGCCCAAGCTCCTGAAGCGGTTCGGCCTCAAGATGGATGATATCGACCTCTGGGAGCTGAACGAAGCCTTCGCCGTGCAGGTGCTCTACTGCCGCGACAAGCTCGGCATCCCCAACGACAAGCTGAACGTCAACGGCGGCTCGATCTCGATCGGCCATCCGTTCGGCATGACCGGCGCGCGCTGCACCGGCCACGCCCTGATCGAGGGCCGTCGCCGCAAGGCCAAGAACGTCGTCGTGACCATGTGCATCGGCGGCGGCATGGGCGCCGCCGGCCTGTTCGAGGTTGTGCACTAAATAGCAGTTTTTCCCTCTCAAACTCCTCTCCCCCATTCGGGGGAGAGGTGGGGTGAGGGGGTTGCGCAAAGTCTTCGAAGGCCCCTCACCTAGCCTCTCCCCCTAACCGGGGGGCGAGGAACAGGAGGGGGCTTTTCTTTGCCCTCAGCCCATCATGACGTCGAGGAACATCATCACCACGAGGCCGATCATCAGGCCCACGGTGCCGTGGTTCTCGAAGCCGCGGCGGTGGGTTTCGGGGATGATCTCGTCGCTGATGACGAAGATCATGGCGCCGCCGGCATAGGCCAGCCCCCAGGGCAGCAGGGATTGCGCGATGGTGACGGCACCCGCGCCCAGCAGGCCGCCGATCGGTTCGGCGAGACCCGTGAGCAGTGCCACGAAGAAGGCCTGGGCCCGGCCGTAGTTCAGGCTGAGAAGTGCCACGGCGACGGCCAGCCCTTCCGGCATGTTCTGCAGGCCGATGCCGATGGCCAGGGCGATGGCCTTGCCGGGATCGTCGCCGCCGAAGCCCACACCGACGGCCAGCCCTTCGGGAAAGTTGTGCAGGGTGATGGCGATCACGAACAGCCAGATGCGCCGGAAGCGTGGCGCGTCGGGTCCCTGGCGGCCCATGATGAAATGCTCGTGCGGCACGTAGCGATGGACCAGCCAGAGGCTGGCGGCCCCGAACAGGATCCCGGCGATCACCAGGATGACGGCGCCCAGTTTGGTCGCCCCCTGCTCCTGCGCCACGTCGATGCCGGGAATGATCAGGGAGAAGAACGAGGCCGCCAGCATCACGCCGGAGGCGAAGCCCAGCATGACGTCCTGCGCCTGCTCCGAAAGCTTGCGGATGAACAGGATCGGCAGCGCGCCAATGGCGGTCGCCAGGCCCGCGCACAGGCTGGCGAGGGCACCGGCCAGGATCGGCGACGACGAAACGAAAGCGGCAAGCATCTGGACTCCCTCACCAGAACGAATCCGGTCTGGCAAGAAAGCGCGACCTCGCGCCGAAGCGCAACATGGCCCTGAGTATAGGTCGATCAGCGCCGGTTGCGGCGCAGATCCTCCTCGTCCTGCCACATCATGAACTGCGGGCCGAGGTCGGCGATCCTGGTGGCGCCGATCTGGGCCATGCTGATGTCGACCTCGCGCCGGAAGATCTCAAGCGCCTTGGCCGCACCCGCCACGCCGCCCGCGGTGACGCCATAGAGCGTCGGCCGGCCGACGAACACGAACTTGGCGCCCAGGCACAGCGCGATGATCGCGTCGAGGCCGCGGCGGACGCCGCCGTCGAACATCACCGTCATCTTGTCGCCAACCGCGTCGCGGATCGCCGGCAGCACCTCGAGCGGCGACGGCGCCAGGTCGAGTTGGCGAGCGCCATGGTTGGAGACCATGACACCGTCCACACCCAGCGAGTGGGCACGGATCGCGTCGTCGGGATGCATGATCCCCTTCAGCACGAAATTGCCCTTCCACAGTTCGCGGAAGCGCTCGACGTGTTTCCAGGTCATGGGGGCGCGGTTCTGGTAGGCGACCATGTCGGCCACCTTGTCGGCCGTCGCATCGGGACCGGCATACTTGGCCCAGTTGTCGAAATAGGGCGTGCCATGGCGGAACCACTGCATCATCCAGGCCGGGTGCAGCAGCGCCTCGAACTTGGTCTTCCAGGTGAGCTTGAGCGGCCGCGACCAGCCGTTGCGCGTGTTGCGCTCGCGGTTCGAGCCCTCGGGCACGTCGACGGTGAAGACCAGCGTTCGCAGGCCGGCATCGGCCGAGCGCTTGATCATGTCTTCAGACACGGCCTGGTCCTTGGCAGAATAGAGTTGGTACCAGCCATGGTCCGGCGCCAGCTTGCCGAGATCCTCGATCGAGCCGGTGCTGGAGCCCGACATGATGAACGGCACGTTGGCGTCGCGCGCCGCCTCGGCCAGCATCAGGTCGGCGCCGTGCCGGAACAGGCCGGCGAGGCCCGTGGGCGCGATGCCGATGGGGCTCGAATAGGTGCGGCCGAACAGGGTGGTGGACTGGTCGCGCACCGAGACGTCGACGAGATAACGCGGCACGATGCGCGCCTTGCGGAACGCCTGCTCGTTGGTGACGAGGCCGACCTCGTCGTCGGTGCCGCCCTCGATGAAGTCGTAGGCGATCTTGGGCAGCCGCTTCTTCGCGAGCTTGCGCAGATCATCGATGTTCACCACGCCGTCCATCGTCTCACTCCTCGATCCGTCGGCAGCTGCCATTCATTTGCAACATTTTGACCGGCTTTCGCGAATCCGGCCAGAGCCGCATTCCGCCCCGCGTCATGAGCGGCCGCCACTGGCATGCCGCTTGCTGCCCTGGCGTGGAATCGCGAACGGGGCATCGGATGACAGGCTTTGCATTTCCCATCGTCGATCTCGGACCCTGGTTCGAGGGCGGACCGACCGGGCGCCGGGCGGTCGCGGACCAGGTCGGCAGGGCCTGCGAATCCACCGGCTTCTTCGCCATCGTCGGGCATCGTGTGCCGGAGGCAACCATCGAGGCCATGCGCTCGGTCTCGCGGGACTTCTTCGACCTGCCGCCGGCCCGCAAGATGGCGGTCGCGCGTCCCCGCCCCGAACAGAATCGCGCTTATCACGCCGAGGGGACGGAGACCCTGGCCCGGCTGGCCGGCAACGAGACTCCGCCCGATTACAAGGAGGTGTTCGCCATCGGGCCGCTCGACGTGCCGGCGGACGCCCCCTGGTATCACGACGCCCCGGGCGCCTATCCCAACTATGCGCCCAACCTCTGGCCTTCCGACCTTGCCGGCTTCGAGCCGGCGTGGCGGGCCTACTGGATGGCGATGGAGGAACTGCAGGATACGATCAGCCGGATTTTCGCCCTGTCGCTCGGCTTGCCGGAGGACTGGTTCGCCGGCGCTCTTGCACGCCATTGCAGCATGCTGCGGGCGCTCAACTATCCGGCGCAGCGCGAACTTCCCCGACCGGGACAGCTGCGCGCCGGCGAGCATACCGACCTCGGCATGTTGACCATCCTGAAGAACGAAGCCGCCGATGGCGGCCTCGAGGTGCGCGACCTCGACGGCACCTGGCACGAGGCACCGCCGGTCGAAGACGGGTTCGTCGTCAATATCGGCGACCTCCTGATGCGCTGGTCGAACGACCGCTTCCGGTCGACCCTGCATCGCGTGGCCAATCCGCGCTCGGGCGGCGGAGCGCGGCGCCTGTCCATCGCCTATTTCGTGGCGCCGGCCTATGACGCGATGATCGAATGCCTGCCGGGATGCGCCACGCCGGACCGTCCGGCGAAATATCCGCCGGTGACGGTTGCCGCCTATCGCAACGCCCGCTTCGCCCGCACTGCGGCCCCCATCGTCACCACCGCCTGACACGGAAATCCCTACTCCGCGGCAGCCCCTTGGGCTAGCGTCGGCCAAACGCCGAAGAGCAATAAGGGAGGCTGCGTCATGGAGTTGACGGACCGGCAGATCGAACAATTCGATCGCGACGGGTTCCTCGTGTTCCCCGACCTGTTCGACCGCAGCGAAGTGGCGGTGCTGCGCCGCGAGGTCGCCCGGCTCTCCGGAATCGACAGCGAGGAGGTCGTGCGCGAGCATACGGGCGGCGTCCGCACCATCTTCCGCGTCCACGAGAACGACGGAGCCACACGCTCCACGCCGTTTCATGCGCTGGTCCGCACGCCGCGTCTCCTGCGGCCGGTGCAGCAGGTGCTGAAGGACGACGGCGTCTACGTCTATCACACCAAGATCAACACCAAGCCGGCCATCGAGGGCACGGTCTGGCAATGGCACCAGGATTACGGGTCGTGGATGCGTGACGGCTGCCGGCGGCCCGACATGGCGACCTTCAACCTGATGATGACAGACACGACCGAGATGGGCGGCGCCCTCTATCTCATTCCCGGCAGCCACAAGCTCGGCCGCATCGAGCCGGTCTACGACGAGTCGACCTCCTACAAGTTCTGGGCGATGCCCCGGCAGCGCATGATCGAGATCCTGAAGAGCTCGCCCGAGCCCATTGCCGTCACTGGCCGCGCCGGCACCTGCGTGCTGTTCCATTGCAACGTGCTGCATGCGTCGGGCCACAATCTCTCGGCCGAGGATCGCTGGCACATCTACGTTTCCTGCAACACGGTGGCCAACCGGCCGCAGCTTGGCGATAACCCGCGGCCGGACTGGGTCGTGTCGCGCAACTGGAATCCTCTTCCCCTCGAGGCGGACGACGGCGTCCTGAAGGCGGCGTGAGCCCGCTCACGCGTTCGCTGATCCTCCACCAGTACGACTTCTCGAACTTCGCCGAGAAGGCGCGGCTGATGATGGGCTTCAAGGGGCTGGCGTGGCGCGCCGTAGAGATTCCGCCGATCGCGCCCAAGCCCAAGCTGACGCCGCTGACAGGCGGCTATCGCCGCACGCCGGTGCTGCAGGACGGCGCCGACGTCTGGTGCGACACCAGGCTGATTGCGCGCGAGCTGGAGCGCCGCGTGCCGCAGCCGACCTTCTACCCGCCAAACACCTCTGGCATTGCGGATGCGATCGCCTGGTGGGCCGAGCAGCAGTTCATGCGGCCGACCGCGCTCTACGTCTCGGGCATCAATGCCGACCATATGCCGGAGGGCCTGCACGCCGACCGAGCGAAGCTTCACGGCCTGCCGCTGCCCTCCATCGAGGCGGTGCGCAAGGCCGCCGATCGCAACCTCCAGCTCGTGCGACCGCAGGTGAAGTGGATCGCGGACATGCTGGCGGACGGGCGGCCCTACCTGCTGGGCGACGGGCCCTCCATCGCCGACTTCGCGACCTACCACGTCGTCTGGTTCTTCCGCGGCCGCCACTTCGACTGCCGCGAAGTCTTGGATCCCTATCCGCGCCTGCTCGCCTGGCGCGACCGCATGGCAAGCATCGGCCACGGGCAACGGACGAACATCGACGCCGACGAGGCCCTGGCGGAAGCCCGCGCCGCGACGCCCGCGAGCCCGCGCCCCTCGGAGCCGCAGGAAGGCGATCCGCTGCCCGGCCAGCGCGCCCGCGTGCGCGCTTCCGACAATGCCAGGGACTGGATCGAGGGCGAGGTGCATTTCATCGACGCCGACGAGATCGCGCTGCTGCACGAGAACGACGAGGTGGGTCAGGTCGCGGTCCATTTCCCGCGGCTGGGCTACGACTGGCGACCGCGGACCTGAAGGACGATCGCTAGCGCTCCACCGCCTTGCGCTCGGCCTCGCTGATCGGCAGCGACGCGAGTTCGGCCAGGGTGATCGGCTTCACCGGCGGGCGCAGCCGGTAGTACCCGACCTCGTCCGGGCTCGTTTTGCGTTCGGCGGCGATGAGCTCGGTGACCGTGAGTCCGCAGAGTCTTCCCTGGCAAGGGCCCATGCCGCAGCGCAGGAAGGCCTTCATCTGGTTCGGCCCTTCGCAACCCATCCGCGCCGTCTCGCGCACCTGCTGGGCCGTCACCTCCTCGCACCGGCAGGCGATCGTCTCGCCCTCGGGCATCCGGAACGAATCGGCCGGACGGTTCAACAAGTCGAGGAAGGCCCGCCCCATCTCCTCGCGCTGCTGCCTCTGGCGGATAGCCTGCGTGTCCGGCACGGCGGAATCGGGCTTGAGTGCGCGCACCGCGGCGATGGCGGCGATGCGGCCCCGTTCGGCGGCCGCGGTACCGCCGGCAATGCCCGCCCCGTCGCCGGCCACCGCGATGCCGGGCACCGAGCTGCCGAAATCGGCGTCGACCACCGGCACGAAGCAGAGCTGGCGCTCGTTCCAGACATGCGCCACGCCGGCCGCATTGGCGAGGTTGACGTTGGGCACGACACCCTGGTGCAGCAGCAGCAGGTCGACCGGCAGGCGCCGCGTGCGGCCGACACCCGAGAAGACGACCTCGCGGACCCGGTCGGTGCCCACGGCCTCTATCGTATCCGCGCGATACACCGGCACCCTGGCGCGGACCTCGCGCAACAGCGCCAGCCCCTTGGCGAAGTACGGCGACAAGGCGAAGTCGGGCAGACGGAGCATCGCCTGCAGCCAGTTGCGTCGGGGTGTGGTGTCGAGGATCGCGGTGATCCTGCCGCCCGCCCGCAGCGTCTGCGCCGCCAAGAGCCAGAGCAGCGGCCCGCTGCCCGCGAGGACGGTGCGGCCCTCCGCAACGAGGCCCTGTGCCTTCAGCGCCGTCTGGGCGGCACCCGCCGTCATGACGCCCGGCAGGGTCCAGCCGGGAATCGGAAACGGCCGCTCCTGCGAGCCGGTGGCGATGATGACCCGACCGGCTTCGATGATGCGGGCCATGCCGCCGATCGAGACGCCGACCAGCCGCTGCCGGTCGAGGCTCCACACCGTGGCACCGTTGACGATCAGCGCCCCGCTGGCCTTCGCCTCGTCGGCCACGGCGGCGCCATCCCAGTAGTCCTGGCCCAGAACCGCGCGGTCATGGACGGGCGTCGAGGTGATGGCGCGATAGATCTGGCCGCCGACATCGGGATTCTCGTCGAACAGCACCGTCGACACGCCCGCCCGCGCGGCCAGTGCCGCCGCCGCGAGGCCCGCCGGACCGCCGCCGATGACGACCAGTTCGTACGACGAGGCAAGGGCCGCCGCTTCCGTCATCGTCCGGCCTCCCGGCGGCCGATCTGGGTTTCGACCTTCATGCCCTCACGCACCGGAATCAGGCAGCCCTGGCGGCTGCCGACGCCGTCGACCGTCACCAGGCAGTCGAAGCAGACGCCCATGAGACAGTAGGGCGCGCGCGGTGCGCCGGTGACCGGCGTCGTGCGACAATGATCGATGCCGGCGGCCAGCAGCGCCGCCGCGACGGTATCCCCCGCCCGCGCAGTCACTTTCTTTCCGTCGACGGTGATCGCGATGGCGGGGGCCTTCTCAGCCAGCCGCTTGAACATGGAACCTCCGGGCACTGAACGGTGCGACGAGCGAGGCGTCGAGGGCGCCGCGGGCGATCATCGGCGCGATGGTGAGCGCGTGGTTGGCGGCCAGGGTCACGCCGGAATGGCAGCAGACGGTGAAGGCGCCGGGATGGGTCTTCGACTCGTCGTAGATCGGGAAACCGTCCTGGGTCATGACGCGGATGGCGCTCCAGGTGCGCACCACGTTCACGTTGGCGAGCAGCGGGAACTGGCGCACGGCGCGCTCGGCTTCCGTCGCGCTGACGCCGATCGTCAGGCCGCCGGCATCGACGCTTTCCTCCTTCGAGTCGCCAATCATCACCGTGCCCTCGTCGGTCTGGCGCAGCGTGACGACGGGATGGTTGAGGAAGGGGCGCAGCCGTTCGGTGACCACGATCTGCCCGCGCTCCGGCTTCATCGGACATTCGAGGCCGACCATCGGCGCGAGGCGCATGTTGGCGTTGCCGGCCGCCAGCGCCACCTTGGCGGCGCGGACCTCGCCCTGTGTCGTCGTGAGCCGGAACTCCGCGCCTTCCCTGGCGATGGACTCGACCCTGTGGCTCGGCCGGTAGACGACTCCGCGGGCATTGAGCGCAGTGTGCAGGGTGCGAAACAGGCGCAGCGAATTCACATGGCCGTCGAGTTCGCAGAAGCTGCCGCCGACCACCTCCGGCCCGATGTCGGGCAGCATCACCTTGACCTGATCGTGGGTCAGGATCTCCGTCTTGTAGTCGACGATGCCGGGCTGGTTGTGCAGGCGCTTCAGCGCGTTGGCGCGGGCCTCCAGCTCCCCGTCCGACAGGCAGAGATGGAAGCCGCCGGGTCGCTGGAACGAGACGTCGACGCCGGTCTCCTGTTTCAGGAGATCCGAGAAGCCGCGCCAGGCATTGGACGAGCGGATGGTCCAGCCGGCATAGGGGGCGAGGCCCAGCCCCTTGCTTTGCACCCAGACCAGCGCGAAGTTGCCGCGGCTCGCCCGCACCGCGCGGTCGCCCTCGTCCAGGATGACCACCCGACAGCCCTCGCGTGACAGGCCCCAGGCCGTGGCGACACCGACCAGTCCACCACCCACCACCGCGATGTCAAATTCGTCACCGGCCCTTGCTTGAACGGCCATGGCTCAGTCCGCATCATGCGAGACGATGCGTCCAGCAGCATCGCCCATGAGACGAGCTTGCGCCCTTCCTGCTTCCGTCGGCGGTCGGCGGAAGCTCTGCGCAGGTTTCACGGCGTTCCAGACGGTCTCGCCACGGCGAAGTACGTATGTGGGATGATGCACGATTGCCTTCTCAGCGGTCAGCGTTCTTCGGACATGCTCAGCATGAACGTCAGTTCGTGCTTGTTGTAGTGCAGATGCAGGACTCGCGCCCCCGGCAACCGGGCGAACGCCGTGGCCGTCTCATGATCGGTCTCGCCCTGGAACTTGATCGTGCAGACGAAGTTTCGGACCATCCCGGTCGCCCGCCAGCGCTCGACCAACCGCAACAGACGCGCCGGGTAGCAGATCACGTCGGAGAACAGCCAGTCGACGGGGCCTATACTGGCCGGCTCGAGCGCAAACGCGCTTTCACCACGCCACTCGACGCCTGGCATTGCTGCCACTCTGGGATCGAGCGGCGCCTTGTCGATAGCGATCACGGTGGCGCCCAGCTTGGCCAGGACCCAGGTCCAGCCGCCCGGACAGGCCCCGAGATCGAGGCAGCGCTCGCCCGGCTGCGGCCAGCGGCGCAACCGCACCAGCGCCTCCCAGAGTTTCAGGTAGGCGCGGCTGGGCGGCCCGACCTTGTCCTCGACGAGTTCGAGCTCGCCGTTGGGAAAAGGCGAACTGCAAGATGCGGCGGCAAGCAGCCGGTCGGCCGCGAGCAGGGTCCACGATCCCAATGGCGCCACCGGCGCGGCGGAGGGAAAGACCACCGGCCTGGCCGACACGTGCGGCAGCCGTTCCTGGATGAGCGCGGCGCGGCGATGATGGGTCGGCGCGTACATCGCCCAGTTACGCTGGACATCGCGCAAGGCTTTCGCCGCGGTGCCGATCGACGCCACCGGCAACTCGACGCAATCGCGCCAGATGTTCGCGGCCCAGGCGGCCTCGTGCGCCGGCGCGTCGGAGAGAAGCAGGCGGCCATGCTCGGCCCGCACCTCGACGCCGGCCCGCCCGAGCTCCTCGCGCAGCTGGCTCTCGAATCCTTCGGCGGCGAGATAAGCCGTGGTCACGCGATCGCTCGGCATCGGAGATTGAACATAATCAATCTCACTGTAACAGGCCGACCATGGAAAATCCGCCAAACCTCATGCTAGCGTTACGCAACAACGAGGGAGAGAGTCTCATGTTCACCAAACGCCTCATGGTCGCCGCCATGCTCGCGGGATCGATCGCCGCCACCGGCGCGATCACCGGCGCGGCGTATGCGCAGGGTCAGCCGATCGTCGGTATCTCGACGGTCATCACCTATTCGATCGACGCGACCATCAGCGCCATCGACCCGGCCAAGCGCACCGTGACGTTCACCGGTCCGGCCGGCCGCTCGCTGACCTCGAGCGTCGGACCCGGCGTCAAGATGGACACCAGCAAGGTCGGCGACCGCGTCTCGGTGGCGTACGAGGAGAAGCTCACCTTCGTGCTGTCCGGCCCGAACACGGCAACCCCGGGCGGCCGCGACCTCAATGTCGCCGCCGCCGCCTCGACTGGCACCCGCGCGGCCGGCGTGATGGCCGACCAGACCGTCGCCAACTGGTGGGTCACGGGCGTCAACACGTCCGCCAATACCATCTCGCTGGTGAATCCCAATGGTGGCGAGGTCAGGACCTATAACGTCGCCACGCCGGAAGGCCGCGCCCAGCTGCCCCGCGTGAAGACCGGCGACAAGCTCACGGCGATCGACACGTCGGTGCTGGTCGTCTCGATCACGCCGAAGAAGTAGCGCTTCGACGAGCAGCGGGCCCGGCCTGAACCGGCCGGGTCCGCCCTCCGAGTGGGAGTCAGCCGGCGCGCCGGGAAAGCGTTCCCTGAATGCGCAGACCGGCGCCGCGCAGATCGAGCGTCAACCGATCGCCAACGACCCGCCCCTGGACACCGAGGTGTATGGGGGAACAAGCCACGTTGGCCTGAAGCCGTACCTCCCCGCTGATCTGGCCACCAGCGGCGATCGCCAACGCGATCGTTGTGGACCCGCAGGTCGTACTGGAAACCCGCCCGGACACACGGTTCCCACTCACCTCCAGCTCCGCGGTCAGAACGCGGGATATGCCACCGGTATCCACAGCCACCAGAGAGCCGACGTAGGAGCCATCGAAGGGATTGGCGGAGCTGCGAGGCGAAACCGCCTGTTGAGCCGGCGGCGGCACTCCCAGGGTGAGGTCGGCAGAGCCGCCGCCTACCGCGCCGCCGAAGGTCATGCGCAGTTGGCCATTCGAGGCCTGACCCTGAATCGCCAGGGGAAACTGCGCGCAGGAAGAATCGACACCTTGCGCAGTCCCTGTGATCACGCCGGCTGGCGATATGCGAACCGACAAAGGCGTGGCCCCGCAGCTCGCGCTCGTCATCGCTCCGCTGCCGCTGCCACCCGTGACTCGGACGGAGATCGAGGGAACGGCGCTCGCCCGAAGAGCCACCGGCCCGGAGGGTGAGAAGAAGCCGGTATAGGTTCCATCGAACGGAGCGGCTGCGGGACCCGGAGTGGAGGTTGGCAGAGCCGGCGGGCTGGCGACGATGCGTGAGCGCGCCTCTTCCTCGATCCTTCTGCCCTCTTCCTCGCCTCTGCGCATCAGCTCCCGACTCTGGAGAGCCGTCAGAAAGCCCGTCGCCGGCTGGGACTGAGCCTTCTGCCAAGCGGCGATCATCTCGCGCGACCGCGGACCGAAGGTCCCGTCGCTGCCGCGCGTGTCGAAGCCGGCGGCCGTCAGCCCCAACTGAACCTTCTGTCGTTCCGGCAGGCCAAGACGCAGGCCGGCCTCCGTGGCCTCGGCCGCCCCGCGCTCGTCCCGTTCCGCCTGTGGCGGGACGACGAGAGACTGGGCCTTCGAAGCGTCGGCCGCCGATGGCGCAGTTGTGCCGTTCGTTTCCACCCTCTGGCGGTCACTGCCTCCCGCCAGCCATGTGAAATAGCCGCCGGCCGCCACGGAGAGAATCAAGGCCGCAGCGAGCGCCCGTTGCCAGATGTTGGTTCGGGTTCGCGCCTTGACGGGCGCCACCCTCGGTGCCACGACCGGCGAGGGACGTGCGGATCGCAAGACCATGGTGACGTCGTTGTCGCCCGCCACCGCCTCGCCGAGAATCGTCCGCCACTCGGCAATCGACTGTGGTCGATCTCCCGCCTTCACTGCCAGGCCCGCATCGATCCCCCGCAGCAGGCTGAGGCTGAACCCAGGCGGCCGCAGGACCGCCAAGGGCTCGTAGCGGTCCTCGACCATTCGATCGAAAACGCTGGGGGGCGGTCGGCCACCGATGGCGTAATAGAGCGTGGCCGATAGCGCGTAGATGTCGGTCCAGGGTCCCTGTCGCGCCGAGGTCACCTGCTCGGCCGCCGCGTAGCCGGGGGTGAAAACCGCGGTGAGCACGGCGCTCCGGCCGGCGATCGCCGCGCGCGACGCACCGAAGTCGATCAGCGTCGGATCACCGTCCTCATCGATCAGGATGTTGGCCGGCTTGATGTCGCGATGCAGGAAGCCCTGCCCATGGATACGCGCGAGCCCCGAGAGCAGTGGCCACAACAGGCGCGCGATCGCGGGCGGTGCGAGCGGGCCCGCGCGGTCCAGACGGCGTTCCAGCGTCTCGCCATGGACCAGCTCCATGACGATGTAGGCCGTGCCGTTGAACTCTAGGAAATCGAAGACCCGTACGATTGCCGGTGACTTCTGCAAGCGCGCCAGCGTGCGCCCTTCCTCGACGAAACGCGTACGGCCCCAATTGAAATCGTCTGCCTCCTCCGGTGAGCGGGGCATAACCGTGGTTCCATCCTGGCGGACGGCGAGAGCCGCGGGCAGATATTCCTTGATCGCGACCTCGCGCCCGAGTTGCCGGTCGAGCGCTCGATAGGTGATGCCGAATCCGCCGTGACCGAGCACGCCCAGAACCTCGTAGCGGCCGACCGTCTGCCCCTTCCGGAGCGCAACGAAGTCGGCCCCCGCTGGCGTATGTCGCGGCTGGTCCATGCCGTACACTATGCGCCATCCACGCCACCGGAACGAGTGCCCGGCCGCGCAGTCGGCGCAATGCGTCAGCCGCCGCGCCGACCCAGATTTCCCCGCATCGACCCGGCGGTCGCCCGCAGTTCGAGGGTGACTGCACCGCCGGCTGCCTTGCCGGTCGCCGTGAAACCGGCCACCGAACAGTCCTGTCCCTCGTACAGACGCCCGCTGCCGGAGATATCGCCGTTCGGCGACACCGTAAGCGAGAGCGAAGAAACGCCGCAGCCTGGCTGGGTGAGTCGTCCGATCAGGAGATTGCCGGCGATGCTCAGCTCTGCGGTCACGACACCCGAAGCCTGGCCGAAGCCGCTGCTGGTCATGCCGCCTCCATAGATGCCGTCGAATGCGCCCGTCTGTCTTGTGGCCGGCGTCGAAGGACCCGAGGACGCCGACGGGCGATTGGCCGGCGGGGCCGGCGCCTCGCGCAACAACGCCGGCACCTGTGCGGGGGTGAGATACCCCGTCGCCGCGTGGCCCTTGGCCTTCTGCCATGCCGCGATCATCTCGCGGGAGCGTTGGCCGAACGTGCCGTCGGAGCCGCGCGTGTCATAGCCCAGTGCGGTGAGAGCCACCTGGATGCGCTGGCGATCGGCTGCGACGAGTTGCAGCGCCTCCTCCCCTGCGCGGGCCGCCTCGACGGGATCGGCCGGGATCTGGGGAACGGCGGCGGTGGCAGGCGCAGTTTCGGTCGTTTGCGGCTCCTGCCCGGGAGGTTGCACCAGGAGATAGGCACCGCCCGCAAGGGCCGCGATCAGCGCGCCGGCGCCGAGCAACAGGGTCTTTGTACGGGACCGGCTCTTCGGTCCAACCGCCAGTACCGACGGTTCGCTCGGCGGCGTAGGGGGTGTGGGTGGCGTCGGAGGCGTGGGCGGCGTCGGTGGCGCGACCGGCCGGGACATGATCATCGTTGCATTCGCGTCGACCATCGCGCCGCCCAGCAGCGCACGCCAGGCGGAGATGGACTGCGGCCGCTCCTCGACGCGTACCATCAGGCCCGCATCGATACCCGCGAGCAGCCCCGGCGAGAAACCGGTGAGTTGCCGTCCGGCCAACGGCTGATAAGTGTCGTCGAGCAGGCGGTCGAAAGCGCTGGGCGGCGGCTGTCCGACGATGGCATGATACAGGGTGGCCGACAGCCCATAGATGTCGGTCCATGGCCCCTGCTTGCCGGTGGCGAACTGCTCGGGAGCGGCATAGCCCGGGGTGAAGATCGCGGTCATGGTCGAGGACCGACCTGCAATGGCCAGCCGCGCAGCGCCGAAGTCGATCAGCGTCGGAAGTCCCGCTTCGCTCAACAGGATATTGCCGGGCTTGATATCGCGATGCAGGAAGCCGCTTTCGTGTACCTTCTGCAGTCCATCGAGCAGCGGCGGGAGGAACGCGTCGACCTCCTGCGGCGACAGCGGCCCGGACGACTTTACCTTCTCCTCCAGCGTGCCGCCGCGCACCAGCTCCATCACCATGTAGGACGTGCCGTTGGTCTCGACGAAGTCGAACACCTTCACGATGGCGGGAGCGTCATGCAGGCTGGCGACAGTCCGGCCCTCCGCGACAAAGCGCTCGCGTCCCCACGAAAAGTCTTCCGCCACCTCGGTGGATCTCGGCAGAACCGAGGCGCCATCCTGCCGAATGGCGAGGGCCGGCGGCAGATACTCCTTGAGCGCCGCTTCCCGGTTTAGCTGGGTATCGCGCACACGGTAGGTGATGCCGAATCCGCCCTGGCCCAACACCTCGAGAACCTCGTAGCGGCCGACCACTCGCCCCGGCGCCAGCGCCACGTAGTCGACGACGGCGGGGGTGTCGCCCGCATCGGCAGGCTTCTCGCCCCGATCGTCCTTGATATGCATGTCACTCCTGCTCCCACTCGCAACGTCCAGGCGAGGCCCGCGTTCCTCGGACACTCGCGTGTGAAAATTTGGTTGCAGTGAGGTCCCTGTGGCGCGCGGTTCCAGGATGGTCGAGGAAGAGCCCGTTCCTCCGCTGTCGGCATCAGAAATTCGCGTGCCGACGGCAGGAACGTGGTTGGTTCTGGGGGCGGCGATTCTGCTGGTCCTCGCCGCGCTCGTCTGGACGATCCTGTAGCGAGACCACTTCTGCCGGGCTAACCTCCGGACAACACGGAGGAATTTCATGGCGAAGTTCGGCATTGGTCAGTCGGTACGCCGGGTCGAGGATCCGCGTCTTCTCACCGGCGGTGGTCGCTACACGGACGATACCAAGTTGTCGGCCCCGGCTGCGCGGGCATATGTGCTGCGCTCGCCCCACGCACACGCCGACATCAAGGCGATCGACGCTACCGCGGCAAAGAACGCGCCCGGCGTCCTGCTGGTCTTGACCGGGGAAGACGTCAGGAAGGCTGGCTACGGCGACCTGCCCTGCCTCGTGCCCGTCACCAACCGGGATGGCACGCCCCGCGGCGAGACGCCCCGGCCGATGCTTGCCCAGGGACGCGTCCGCCATGTCGGGGATCCCGTAGCCTTGGTCGTGGCTGAGACGCTGGAGCAGGCGAAGGACGCCGCCGAGCTGATCGAGGTCGATTACGAACCGCGTCCCCACACGGTCGGCACCTTCGAGTCGGCGCAGCCAGACGCACCGCTGGTCCATGACCACATCAGGAGCAACATCGTCTTCGACTGGGAGATGGGCGACCGCGCACGCACCGAAGCTGCTTTTGCCAAGGCCGAACGTGTCGTGAAGCTCGAGATCGTGAACAATCGCCTGGTCGTGAACTCGATGGAGCCGCGCGGCGCCATCTGCGAATACGACCCCGCCGACGACCGCTCGACCCTTTGGGTCTCCTCACAGGGCGTCAGCGTCATCCGCCCCGTGGTCGCCGACATGATCCTGAAGATCGGCCAACCCAAGCTGCGCGTACGCACCGGCGACGTGGGCGGCGGCTTCGGCATGAAAATCTTCGTCCATCCGGAATATCCGCTGGTCGTGTGGGCCAGCCGCGAACTGAAGCGCACGGTGAAGTGGATTCCCGATCGCCAGGAAGCCTTCCTGTCCGACGTCCAGGGCCGCGACCATGTCTCGCTGGCCGAGATGGCGCTCGACAAGGATTGCAAGTTCCTCGGCCTGCGGGTCACGACCCACGCCGCGCTCGGCGCCTATCTAAGCCATTTCGGTGCCTTCATCCCGACCATGGCCGGCAGCGGCATGCTGGCCGGCCTCTACCAGACGCCCGCGATCTACGTGAACGTGAAGGGCGTCATGACCAACACCGTGCCTACGGATGCCTATCGCGGCGCGGGACGGCCGGAAGCAGCCTACCTGCTTGAGCGCTTCGTCGACCATATCGGCCGCGAGACCGGGCTCGGCCCGGTCGAAATCCGCAAGCGCAACCTCGTGAAGCCGAACCAGATTCCCTGGAATACGGCATTGGGCGATACGTTTGATTCCGGCGACTTCGACAATGTCATGCTGAAGGGCATGGAGAAGGCCGACTGGAACGGCTTCCCGGCCCGTCGCGCCGCCTCGCTCGCCAAGGGCAAATGGCGCGGCATCGGAATGTCGACCTATGTCGAGAAGTGCTCGGGCGGCGCGCCGGAGAGCGCCATCGCCAAGTTCAACGACGACGACACGATCACGGTCTATGTCGGAGTCCAGACCAACGGCCAGGGCCACGAGACCGCCTTCACGCAGATCATGTCGGCGCGACTCGGCGTCGATGCCGACCGCATCCGCATCGTGCAGGGCGATTCGGACTTCACACCCGAGGGCATGACGGGCGGCAGCCGCTCCATTCCCGTGGCGGGCGCGGCGGTTCTCGGCGTCAGCGACAACATCATCGAGAAAGGCAAGCTGGTTGCCGCCTCGGCCATGGAAGCCGCGGTGGGCGACATCGAATATGCCGATGCGACCTTCCGCATCGTCGGCACCGACCGCACGATGAGCCTGTTCGACGTGGCGCGCGCCGCCCGCGATCCCAAGCACGTGCCGGAGGGCGCCAAGCCCGGCCTCGACGACGCCTTCACGCGCACGCCGCAGGCGGCGACCTTCCCCAACGGCTGCCACATCTGCGAACTCGAAGTCGACCCCGATACCGGGACGGTCGAGATCCTGAACTACACCATCATGGACGATTTCGGCACGGCGCTTAACCCGCTGCTGCTGCAGGGCCAGGTCCATGGCGGCGTCGGCCAAGGGGTCGGCCAGGCGCTGACCGAAAGGACGATCTACGATCCCGACTCCGGCCAGCTCATGAGCGGTTCGTTCATGGATTATGCCCTGCCGCGCGCCGACGTCGTTCCGCATGTGAAGTTCGACATGCACAACAGCCTGTGTACGACCAATCCGCTGGGCGTCAAAGGCGCGGGCGAAGCCGGCGCCATCGGAGCGCCGCCCTCCGTCATCAATGCGATCGTAGACGCGATCCATCCGCACACCGGCCTCAATCACATCGACATGCCGGTCACGGCGTCGTCCCTGTGGGCCGCCATCGAAGGCCACCGAACCAGGAAAGCAGCGTAGAGAGTCATGACCGAGAACAAGAACGATCCCACCCTCGCCGCGGCGCTCGCCGATTCAGTGAAGGCGATCGACGCGGACTACACGGAAGAGATGCGCGAACTGCGCGCTCTCTTCGAAGAGGCGCGCCTCGAGGCGGAGAAAGACGAGCCGAGCGACGTGAAGCTCAAGGCTCTGTTGAATGACGCCAACGAAATGGCGCGCACCTTCGCCACGCTCGATCCCGCTTGGGGAGCCGTGCAACGCGTCGCCCGGATGTTCGGGATTCTCTGAAGTCGGTCAGTTTCCGGCGCTGCGACGCCGCTCTAGGGTGCGACGGATGTTACGCACCACCTTGTCGTCCAGATAGAAAGCACGCTCGCTACGATAGTTTTCGTAGCGGGCGATCTCTATCGCACCGACGGCAGCAGCCAAACGGTCAGCATCGATCTTGCGCTCGAACGCGCAATGAACGGCCGGGCCGCATTCGTCCTCCACCGTCCGTACCGAATAATGGCCACGCGGCGGGAAAGTGACGATGAGATCATGCAGGGCCCGCGCGGTATCCACGATAGGCTGGCCACCATGGTCCGCCTGGCCTAGGACAAGGTAGGGACTTATATCCTCCAAGGTCGTGCTGTCGCTCATGGGGCGTCAACGAGGCGTGCACCGCAATAGTTGCATTTCCCGTCGCGCTCGTTTCGGATGGCAACCTTTCGAGGTCTGTGCCGTTGGTCAGGCAGCACGGACTGAGCCGCGGATGTACCGGTGAGTCCGGAAGGCCCGCCCGGCATCGTCGGCGCGGGTCTTTTGCGTCGTTCGCGCGACATTCGCTCCGCCATCGTCTATGACATCGGTATCCGTCCCGTTCCGGAGCCCCGATTGTCGCGCTCTCTCTTCGTTTCAGGTCTCGCCGCTTCCCTGTTCCTCTCTGTGCTTTCTGCCGCTGCCCAAGACACCGTCACCGTCGGAGGGGAGAAGAAGCGGGCGTTCGGTACGCCGACGGCTTTCCAGAATGGCGACACTGCCTGCTACGTCACCCTGAAGGACGACCGCGGTGCCACCTTCGACGAGCTTGCGGATTTCGATCTCTGCGCCATGGAAAAGTCTCTCAAAG